>JAABUH010000329.1_pt1 | contig 71870 bp, 123 predicted proteins | sample 5559121 | NCBI WGS metagenome assembly JAABUH01 (sample SAMN10711871, study PRJNA513364) | rock metagenome | isolation source: Antarctica rocks | place: Antarctica: Victoria Land, Battleship Promontory nord | collected 2015-12-28
ATAGGCAATGACTCTACCACGCTCAAAGTCACTTGTGTTGCTTGGAAACATGATATCCATGCATAGAAAGGTCACTAAAGACAACGCGGAGACTTAAGTAGAAGGGGGGCCACACTGCTCGGAATTAGTCGGCGAATAGCCAATTAATAACGGCGATACTGTAGATTCTAGACAGGAACCAGGTACGTCCGGCTAGTCCCAGGCTATTTTTGCGCCCGGTGCTTTCGAGCCATGAAACTCAGGGGAAAAATCGGGCCCCATCCGTTGGGATTCTCCTGTTTGTTGTCGATGCCCCGCACCAATCTCGTGATCCCCTTTGGAATACGCCGCAATTTGCTCAACACATCTCGAAACACGACTCATTGTACTCACACGACCAAGCATCCATACCCATCAAACAGAAATATATAAGGGGAGGACAGGTACCCACTAGCGTCGATTGACCGGGACTCCGGTGAGGGCCCTGTGAAACCTAAAGGAAGAGAAAAACGTCAGGTGACTCTCCTGCCTTGAAGGTAGACCTTTGACCATGAGCAATATCGCCATCGAGCTGCCGTCACCACCTTCGCTCGATCGCATGGACTCGAATCCATCCCTTACACATTCTGCCTCGACCACCGCCACATCGAATGACCAATTTCCACTGGCTGAACGTTTTGCCTCTGAGACGGTGCGGGCACCTGTCGAAGAAAACAGTCCCAACATCGAGATCTCCGGCGAGTCAGAGGTCTTGATGAGCCCAGTGTACGACCTACGACGTGTAGCCGAAGAAGGGAGGAGAGGGTTTGGCAAGCTCAACCTGAGCAAGTCCGTCTCGAGTCTTCGGGCGAAAGCGAAGGCAGACAAAAAGGAGAAGGCAAAGAGCGAGCTGGGTCGGCAAAGAGCGAGCTGGGTCGGCAGCGAGCGATGAGCACGTCCAACGCGAAGTAGGGCCCTCTTCGTATACTGCCGCAAGAAGATTGATCCAACGCTTAGGCTCGAACCCCCGCCTGTCATGGTCCCCTCGAAGCCTGTCCCAATCCCCGCTGGATCGTCCCGACCTTCCCGGCCGAAACCTCAGCACTCCGGCTTGTCGTTCTCATCGTTCATCCGCAAACTCACAGGGCGATCCGCTTCGCCCTCGAGGACTTTGCCGGATCCGGCGGTCACCTCTGCATCGTCACCCAGATCGCGCTCGACGGATCCGCCGCAAAAGCCGTTATTGCCCAAACTCGACACTCGACCGCAGGTCGGACGAGCACCTTCATCGGCTTCTGTTCCTAAGTCAGCCCCAGCGCAGGCGATCCTATCCCCTCAAACAGTGGCCGAGGTCGACCCGCTAAACATCCCACTCCCCGCGTCGCCTACATCCACCCCGACCGTCTTTCCCGAGCCGGACGAGCGCCCAGTCGATTTTAGTCTCGCTCCGCCGATCGTTTCCAGAGAGCCTAGTTTCAAACGCGTCAAGCAGACTGGTATGCTCAGCCTGCAAGGGTTTGAGTTCGACGAGGAAGACGAAGCGGAAGCGCTCGAGGAACAGGATGTCGTCCAGGCTTTCGAACCTATTCGCATCCCGTCAAGGTCTGCTGATAGCATTGAAAGTCCCACTACCCCGGCGCCCAGCTCAGGGCAGAGCGAGATGGTTGTAACGCCTACATCGGATACCGAGGCGTCCAGCCCGATGAAAGAGCGGGTGACGGGGGTTAAGTCCAGTTCGTAACGTCTCGCCAGGGCTCGGTAGAAAGGAGAGCAATTTCCGGAAATCCGTCATGGGTCTCCAAGGCGTGAGTCCCTTACCGCATATTCAATCGTAGGGGAAGAAGCTGATGTCAAGCTAGACGCTCAATAGCACAGTCAAGCGACAGATATCGCAGAAGGCTCCACCGACCTCATACGACGCTATCGTCGCGGCTCAAAGGCGAGCAGCTGCCAATCGCGCGTCGTGTGCTCCCCAGATCCATAGTACGGCGAGCGTGGCCAGGGAGGCTAGAGAGATTTGGGATAAGGAGCAGGTCGATATGGCGGACACGTTTTTCCTTTCTTGATTTTCGGGGTTGGTAAACGGACACACGGACAGTGCATGTTGGGCAAAGGGATTGTTTCGCGATCCAGAATCGAAATTTAACATGTTTCATCTGATATGGTGAACGGGTGAAGGAGTGCATGAAACGGAAGCAAATGCGGTGGCTTCTGACGGAGTGCCCCTCCGTTCTGCCTTTTGTTCTTCATTCCCTTGCAGTATTTGCATTCTCCATTCGCCAAGTTCCCCACCTTCCCGACTTCTACGTCTACGGATCATCATGCCCCTCGAAGGGCTCCGCCAGCGCTTTGCCGCTGAAACTGGCCGAAGCCGACTCCTCCTAGGCTTAGCCTTGTTAACCATCATCGCCTTCACCCTCTACCCCTCCCACTCCAGCTCTCAGAACTCCCCCTCCATCCCAAAAGAGGACTACACCTATCCCGCTGCCCCTCATCGTGGAGCGATCAAACAGGATGGACCGAAGCGGGTGGCCATCATCGGGGCGGGGGCGTCCGGTTCAGCTTCTGCGTTCTTCTTGAACCGCGCGGCAAGGATCATGGAGGCGAGAATCGGGGTGCCAGAGCGTTCTTTGTTGGGTGAGATTGTGATGTTTGACCGAGAGGGATACGTTGGTGGAAGTGAGTGACCTATCTTGAGTCAATGGGTAGAGCTGAAGATGGTGGAAAGGGAGTACCACGGTGTACCCGCATGGTGATCAGCGGACGAGACCTGTCGAGTCGGGCGCTTCCATATTTGTCGATGCGAATCAGAATCTTTGTAAGGCTGCGAAGGTATGTACAGCTGTCCGCTTCCATGTGCGAAGACTGATACTGCGGGAATAGTATTTCAACCTCACAACCGTCGACCCTGACTTTGGCGAGTCTGGCGTCGCCATCTGGGTTAGTCCTGACGAACAGCATTACTGCTCAGTAGTTAACGCACCCCCAAGGACGGGTCCGACTTCCTCTACACCACTTCCACAACCTCATCCTGGTATTCCTCATGGTACGACAGCTTCACCGCAGTCCGTCGATATGGCATAATGTCCCCCTACCGAACGTCAGCCGCAGTCAAGTCCCTCCTCCTCAAGTTTGCGAACCTGTACAACCCGACATGGTTATCTGAGCAGGGAGCAGCTCGGAGCATCGAGGAGTTCGCTGAGAGGATGGGCTTGGGAGAGGAATTCACGACCAGGTGGGCGCAGGAGTGGGTGTTGAGTATCGGGATTGGGGAGAAATGGATGGGGGAGATCATGGAGGGAAGCACTAGATGTAACGTGGGTTGACATCTCCTTGAAAGGATGTCGCTGATGTGACGCTCTGCAGTATGCTGCGGATATGAATGGAATCCACGCGCTTGGGGCGAGTGTATCGATGGCGACGGGCGGGGCGAAGGCGGTTGAGGGAGGCAACTGGCAGATCTTCGAGGCCATGGTCAGGGATAGCAAAGTTGCTCTTCACCTTGGTACCGAAGTAAGTCTGAAATCCAGTCTCGAGCTTCTGACTCATACTCGCCTCAGGTCACCGACATTATCCCGCTGGAGTCAGCCGATGGAGCTCCGCTCTTTCAGGTGCTCACGAGCCGCTCTGAGATCGACGACTCCCAGCCGTTCGACCAGATCTTCTACGCCGCTCCGTGGTATAATTCGCCGAGGGACAGGGGCTTCCACAGCCTAGAACCGCATCTGATGGAGCCCATCCCGTCTGTCTCTCATCATCTATCTGAGAAGTACTGACGCTGTCAGACACCAGAAATACGTCCGCCTGCACGTCACTCTCTTCACTACCTCCCAACCCCGTCCTCTACCCTCCTTCTTCGGTCTCCCGGACGACACTGTCCTCCCTACCACCATCCTCACTACCTCCTTTACCGCTCGCTCGACGACAAATCACCCGCCACCCCGCTTCCAATCCATCTCGTGGCACCCCGAGACTTTCCCCGGTTCAGGCGAATATGTGGTCAAGATCTTCTCCCGCCAGTACATCAAGGACAAGATCCTGCATGATCTGATTGGAGAGGAACCGACTTGGCTGTTGAGGAAGGAGTGGTATAGTTATCCGGTTTTGGATACCATCTCGAGCTATGCTCCGGTCGAACCCGTCAAGGGAGTTCAGTACCTCGCCGCATTGGAGCCTTGGGTGTCTACGTGAGTCTGCCGTGACTGTGTGTGCCTTGTCCTGACTGGGTGTAGGATGGAGACGCAGACTTTGTCGGGTCGTGAGGCGGTCGCGAGAGTCGTCGAGGATTGGTGGGGGCTTGGCATGGGCGAATGTAAGGGTGGCGCAGATGCTTGGGACTGGACGTGTTCGCCTTGAGGAATGGACACTACTGTACGAGAAGTAGGCTATTGACGATATGGAAACGATTGACATCACGCCGCTTCTGATGCGCATCTCTCTTTCACAGAGCAAATCTTCCCTCGAACAGCAGATTGCAGGCATAGAGGTCGTTTGGGGAGGAGATGATCAAGCGCTATGTCGTGGTGTGACGTGACAGACCGTTCCTGGGCGAAAGGAAATGTGTGCAACAATGCCATGCCATGCTAGTACATACGGACATACGATCGCAGCCCATACAGCACCCATGCGTGAAACAAACGAATCGTAATGCTAGAGCTCGCCCATTCCTGTACTCCCGCCTCCCCATCGCCTGAGCGCCCACCAAGCGAATCCTGCCAGGCCCACGCCAGTGGCGATGGCGCGGATGATGATCGCCACGACCAGGGCCTGGCGAACGGCAGAGTAGAAGGTCGATAGCGCAGCGCCTGACCAGTTTGTCCTTCGCTCCTATCAGCCAGCCAGCAAGAAACAAGGTCAAGCACTAACCGTCGATCCGCTGCACGATCCGGTCCCCGAACAGAGGCTTCCCAGCCCTTCACGACTTGGCGGTAGCGTCGACCAAATACCCTGATGATTCATGAGCCAGGGAAACAGATCAAGGGCGAGACCCACCAGATCCAGAAATTGACGTCTGGATACGAAAACCTCGGGAAGACCGCCCTGAAACTCATTAGCTTGATCTCTACAGCCTGAATCGAGGACGAGTTCACGTCACACCCGGTCCGACACCGCGCCGTCGTCTCCCTTTCGAAGCCTTCACATCCACCTTCGCTCCCAAGCTGCGTACCCGAGACAACCCAGCTCCGCTGTGTTCAACGTCGACTGCAGTCGATCCATTGGATTTACTCGGGCTCACACCATTGCTATCGACCGCTTCGATAGCTTTCCGGGTCCCGTCCCACTTGTTCTCAAAGCTGCTCGTGACCGTGACAGGAGTTCGTGGGGTGATTCGTTCGGGTGAGGGAGGTTTGGAGCCGGATCGCTCGCGTGGTAGGACGAGTGGTGGTAGTGTGGCTGTGGGCATGTGTGCGAGCAGGTCACTACGGCGTCTTAGTACCCAGTGTGGGAGAATAATGGTCTAGCTTACAGAGTCATGCCCAGACTCAAGCCCCAAAGGCGGAGCATCCTTCTCCCCTCAATCTTGTTGTACCAGCTCCCACCGCCTCCTTCAGGGGGTTCCACGAATTCAATGCTCCGATCAAAGCCCTCGGCTATATGGTTCGGCTCGTCGGGAAGGAGGACACAGCCAAACCTGTGGTCGTCAACGACACCCTTTTTGACGGTTGCGTTGGAGCGAGGCGATGACTAAGCATGAAAAGCAACGCACTCCATTTTCCCGACCAAACCGCGTAATGCCCATCGAGCCAGCTTGTTTCGTGGACTGAGCCGTGTAGAGATGTCGATCTCGATCTGAGACCATTGTGTAGGGGCGAAGGGCGGAGTGAGGGAAGACAGCGGGATCCAGTGGACTGAGGAGACTTCGGACTGCCTCCTGCATTAGCTAGTGGACCTAATGACCAAATCATGGACGCACTGCCTGAAGCTCGGGAGTCGGGCTGAAAGGCGAAGTTTGCAAGAAAACTGCTTATCGTCAAAACTTGCGGATTCCACGAGCGAGGGACTCACCGAAGGGGCTAAGGATCATCAAGAGTCTTTTCCCCAGACTCGTCGTGATCTCCCTCTCGTCCAGTCTCCCGACCTGGACAAACTCCCTCTCGGCGAGGTCGATCCCGATCTCTTCCCAGGTCTCCCTTAGGGCAGTATATAGTGCACTCTCGTCGTTTGGCTCGTGGCGCCCGCCTGGGAAGGCTATATGGCTCGACCATCTTCCGTGGGACGAGCCGGAGCCGGTTGAGGGGGAGGACGAAGGGGATCGACGGATGAAGAGCAACTCAGGGACGGTTCCGGGGTGATTCACCCAAGCTGTTACAATGTCAGTCAAAGGCGGTTGCAAAGCGAAGGAGACATTCACGGAGTCGGAAGAAGTCATCCAGACCGAATCCCAAGCCAAAGTCTGATTCCGGGATGACAGGTCCAGCCCATCCTTCCGGCTCTTGACCAGCAAAGACAAGATCCTCGGCGGGTCTGAGGCGGATGAGGAGCGCGACAGATGCTCGCCGAGGCTGTGTGGGTGGTGACTGAATAAGACGAGGTGGAGTGAGACGAAGGGATTGTAGGAGAGGGAGTAGATTCTCAGCAGCGGCTGGAGTGGTGGGAGCTGAGTTTCAGAACAACCATCAGTTGCTGTTGGAAAGAAGGGGCTGAGCGACTTACTCTGCATGGCGCGATGAGAGATTCTGAGTGGAAGGCTGGAATGGACTATCGAATTCGATGTCGCGGAGATGTACTTCGATGGAGATCGAGCCGGGTCTAACTCGGCAAGAGGGAGCGGCGAATGATGAAACGTAGACGAGGCAGACAAAGGGTGGTTCGTGTCTCACCAAGAAAGAGGAGGAAGGCAGAGAAGAATGAAAAGCCAATGTGACGATGAGATGGTAAAGACTGTTGCAGCTTTGAGCAGAGAAGATCCGGCTAATTTCGGAACCGAGAGTAGAGGACCACAGGCTCTGGTCGTCCGCCTTGGCTATCAAATGACGCAGGAAGAGTAAATAGCAGCAGATGTAATTCGCGGGGGCCCCATTCAGACTTTTGGGGATGTTCTCAGGGTCGATCGGTACCTGAGATGACGTGTGATCGAAGGAAATCTGAAACTTGATCAGATTTGATACCGAGATAAGAACAGACCACGCGGTCGGCGATATTTGACTTTCCTCCCTTCCGAATCGCAAAACCCAACTTGCTGCTTCTGTATGATGAGGATTTGATCGTCTCTATATTCACTGATCTTGCCACACTGTGCTCATCAGATAACTAGACGTCCTTCTATCATGTCACCAGCAGCTGTCTTATCGCAGGATCATAGCTCACATCGTCTCTCCATCGAACCTCCAAGCGGTCTTCCTGTTCCCATCCATTGCACCAGATCCCCCTCTTCACCCCAGCAGATCTCACACTCTCACACCACCGCTCTCGTCGACGATGACTGACTGCGACAAGCCCGCAGACAACACGCTCATCTCATGCCTCACCCACCGGTCCCTCTCGTCCTCATCTACATCGGCAGGACCGGTCGTTCAGCGCTTCCCGGCCCCGCCTGCTCCCTTCCCATCCTCTCCCCACGTCTCCCCACGTCTCGAGAGAAGAACAGAGGAGGATCTATCTCGGTCCCAATCTGAGCGACCGGGCGACGGGTGGACCGGATGCAGGACCTCTGATCGAGCGGTTAGCTGCTTGTTCAAGGATCGTGAGCGTCCCGCTTTCCTTTTGGAGAAATCTTGTCTCCGCCTTTGACGGAGGTTCAGAAGCTTTCTGGCTGACGTCATACAGAGTACAACTGTAATTTGAATCCGAGAGGAATCGTCTCACTGTGAGTGGCAGATCAACCCCGGACCTCTCCTACATCTCGTCATACTCCCCCGCCTCCGTGCGCCTCGTTTCGTCACTCTTCAAGATTCATCTCCGCATCTTCACCCTTGCTGATCGCACTAGTGGAGTGGCGGACACCTTTCTTATGGAGAAGGAATGCTTGGAGGTCTGTCTCCTCTTGTCGAGCCATTGTGCTCAGCTGACGATATTTTCAGTACTTCTCCGGTGCATTAGTCAAGAACTTCCTTGCCTCCGATCTCTCGTACGGGGACTCGCTTTGGGGAAGTCGGAGAATGAACAAGGCGCTCAGCGAGCTGTATAACGAGTAAGCTGTTCTCACCTCTTGTCTTCGGCAATGAGTTGTGCGCAAAGTGTATGCAGGCTTCTCCTCCCCCTACCACCGCCTAAAACACCATGATAACCCAGGTACTTCAGCCCTGTAGAGGAGGTACTGCCGGAACAGCAGATAACCGGCGATTATCGCTTGTCCACGTCACACATGTAGCTGACGACAATCTTCCTTCATCAGGTGTCGGATGCTCTGCAGGTCAGTCGTATCCCTCACTCTCTCCGATGAAGCCATGATCTTTGGCGCTTCAGGGAGGACGAGTTGTTCTGCGCTGATCGTGTGTTCGAATAGTCCTCGATCAGCTTTTCTATACCTCCATGGATGAAGGTGAAGCCATTCTTCTCGCAGCACCCTAGTAAGCGGTCCGCGTCGCCTGCCAATATTGACTGACGGGTCAGCTATACTGGATTCGACCGGAATCTGATCGGACGGGGACGAGTCCAGCTGGTCGCTGTACCGGTTCCCGAGGGAGACGCCGCGTTCGAGCCTTCCTCGCTCCAGGCCTTTGAGATCGCGCTCCAAGAATGCACGCCAAGGGGATCACCGTACGAGCAGTCGTGCGTTCTCAATGGCTTCGACTGTCGAGCGCTCAATGCTGAGCAGGTTGTGTGCAACCCCCAAAATCCGCTTGGACGAAGCTATCCTCGATCTACTTTACTCGCTTACGCCAGATTCTGCGAGGAGAAGACCTCCATCTAGTATCACACGAGATCTACGCACTCAGCGTGTATGAAAATAAGGGTAAGCCATCACTGGGCCATCGATGGAAACGCTGATGCGCGCCGCAGACTGGCCTGAGGCGGTACCTTTCACAACCTCTGGACGTGGAGAGGGAGCTTAAGATTTCGTTCGATAAGGCCAGGTTGCATGGTGCGTCTTCGACAGCTCCGCAGTTCAGCCTTAGCTGACTAAGTACGACCCACGTAGTCGTGTAGGGGATGAGCAATGAGTGAGTACTGAATACGACTAGAATAGGAATGTTGTAAATGGAGCTGACAACCCGCCTCGATGCCCAGCTTTTGCGCCAACGGCTTGCGCATAGGCTCTCCTATCTCGCAGCACAACCCACTTCTGCTTCGAGCAATGGCCGATACTTCGATGCTGATAAAGAGTGAATGTCTACCCTTTAATATCCCTCTCCACCAATCCGCAATGGTTCACTTGAAGCTAATCCGGTCGTAGTCTCTTCTCCAGCCGACGTCATTTGCTCCTCGCTCGTTTCCGACAAGTACGCTCTGCAGAACTTTATCGACACGAACCGCTCACGTCTCGGCGAAGCGCACGCTTTTACTCGAAACTGGTTCGAAGCGCGTGGTGTTACCGTTGCGTATTCTAACGCGTGCGCTCTGTGTTCTCAATCGAGCCATCCTTCTGATCCGAATGTCCCCTTAGAGGCCACTTCATCTGGGTTGATCTTGGCGGACATCTAGGGTATCGTGACGTGGCGACTGAGAAGCGGTTTTTCCAAAAACTTTTGGATGGGGGGGTCTACATTGTGAGAGTCCCCTGACGGCTGCGATCAAAAGCGGATCTTGGGTCGACAGCCACGCTGAGGGCATGCTCAGCTGACAGTGTCTCCGTAGGCTCCGGGTACTGCATACCACATCAACACGGCGGGGTGGTATCGTATCACTTTCAGCGTGGCGCGGGATAATCTCCTTGTAAGCCGGGTTCTCACAATGGCTTTAACTCGCCCGGTGAAGGGTCTTAAGGATCTCGGCTGATATATTACAGGTTGGCCTAGGGAAGATCGAGGAGATTCTGGGGTTGACTGTGGCTTCCGAGACTTAGGGTGAGGTTACGTTGCCGGGATTCGCGCGATGTGCAGATTGTGAGCATATTCTACGCTTGAAGGAGAGTGCGACATAGCATGGTGTACTAATTTTCGAGTTCAGGCTTGAAGTCGTCAAATCGTGCATCATAACAATGGGCGTGACGTATCCTGCGAGACGTGGTATATAGCTTTACCCGTCTCATCCGATGAGAAGTAGAATCACCCATATGCCCTCATCCCCCTTCCCCTCGTGACACCGCACCCTGATGAGATCGAGTCCCCCGGTCACACCCCTTCCCTCGCGACAGCCACAGCTCACCCCTCGTACACCCCACCGCTCGTACAAGCGATGACGAATCATTCCTCGCGACATTCCCCCTGTCTCGTGACATCCATCCCTCGTGATACCGACACCTCGCCGCTCAGACGGGCCACCATACCATCTCATCTGCCACCTCGTCACCGCCTGAGTCCCGCCATGATCCCAGGCGCCGCCGCAGGATATCCACCACCAGGTGTAACAGGATGAGCCGGACCCACGCTTCCTCTTGTGCCTGGAGTCGGTGGATGCGGTTGAGCCTGTGGAGTCGGTCTGCGCTGTTGAGCTGGGGTCGGTCTGCCTCCCTGTCGTAAAGCTTCCCGGCCCTTCCAAGCGGCACGGATGCTGTGGCTCCTCGCCAACAGCTGTGACAAGTGATGAGCACGATGTCTAAGCTGAAACTGCTTGACAAAGCCGACGCACTGCCTCAATGTCCACTCCGTCCTCGATGCTGATCATGATCTTCTCCATGATACTCTTATGATTCGCATTCGGCTTATCATCTCGTATCCGCAACATCCGCCAACCTCGTTCCTCATCCCATGAGACCTCGACTATCCGATCATCCAGCTGTTCACCAGAGTCCTTGATGCTGCATTATCTACCATCAGCGACGACTCCTTGATGATGTTGGGGGACTGACTTTTCCCATTCCTCATCGCTCACGTCCATCTCGTCGAAAAACTCGTAAGCCTGCCCGCCGAGCCAGGTATGCAGCAGGAACTCGGGCTTCGCGAAGAGGTCGGGTTGGTCGGGATCGCCTGCAGAGGGGGGAAATCGTAACTCAAGCTTGAAGTCGATCGAGTTCTCGGATGGAGGTTTCCATTTCAATCTGACTCTACCGTTAGCGCGATCTCCGAATGGGACAGGATTCCTACATTTTCTCGTCGGTCCCAGGGACATACTCCGATTCCGAGCAGGTGAAGATGAGACCATCGTGGCCATGCTGGAGTTTGGGGATATGGACACTCAGGACTCGGCCAACGTAATATGAGAGCTCTTGCTCTTTGGCCAGAACCCTGCGAGTCCCAACAGCAATTAACGTGGATCCGTTGGGTATGCGAGCAGATCCCAGTACCCACTCGAATGGGAGATTTTCGCGCCATTCTGGGATGTCTCGAAGCGCCTTCTCAAATGGAGCGATAACCCATGTTCGAAGGCGCTTCAAACCCAAATCAGTATAGAGCCCAGGCGGAGGAGAATGAGCTCACACCAAAGCGCGACTGCAAAGCCCTCTTCATGATATTCTCCCCGTGCAAAACAAGGCAGTCAAAGGCGTAGAATCGCAGCGTTTCCTACAGATGCAATTATGAGCTTCACCGTACCACCGCCACGGCCACTCACAGCACCAGTCTTGGGGTCGATGTCGATCACCAATTCCCCATCCAGAATCGTGTCCGACAAGGGGTCATCTCGTTTCTCCCAATGCGGGAAATGCAGGTTCTCAATCTTGAAGTACCTCTGCTTCCGATCGATCTGGCCCAAAAGCACATAAGCACCAGATCCAGTATTCTGAAGAGTGGAAAATCACTCACCAACCAGACTTCCTGATTCCCACTCATACCGTTCATCACGATGAACACCAATATTCGAATCCCATCACTCTTCTCACACACCCAGAAGTCGAGGGTCTCTAGCATCTCGAGCGAGGCAGAAGAGAATGAGACGGGTTGAGAGCCAGGGAAGCGTGCTGAGGTGAGGCCGCAGAGTCGGGAGACGTGCTCGTTCAGGTGACCTCGGGTGATCTCATCTTGGAGAAGTTCGCCGGGGATATCGGGGATGGGCGTATGCGGCATTCTGAAGTCGACGTTGACTCGGATTCACGGGATACAATGAGGAGATCCGGTGCTGAGCGAAGCTACAGGGACGGGACGGGGGAAGCAGAAACAGGAAGTTGACCGCCGATAAGTTGCAGGTGATTGGCCGTATGACGTGGTCTAGATATGAAACCGAGGGGATGCGACTACCGGATAGGCAATCTTCGATTTACAGGTTTCCTCCCGAGTATGATGGCGACCAGGTGTTCGTCCAGAGAACCGGTACTGGGCTGGCTCGCAATTTCAATGGCCCACAGTCGAGACTTGGTAGAAAATGATGCTGGCACGTGGACAAGACAGATCGACGCCACAAGGCGAATGTGTGCGGAGTTACCAGGATTGGCTCCGTCTCTTTTATGCGTCGGTGGGATTTCCCTTTCTACTCTTTTCTCCGCGTCCGCTCTGCTCAAATCCCCGCTTGCCATCCCTACGCCTCCACTTTTGTCAATCCACCTTCCTTGACGCGTCTGATATTGCTTTCCTACTGGCAAGGCTTCGCAACATTTGGTCCGTTTTCCGGTCCCGCCACTCGCCTAATGAGGGATCGTTTCGCTTCCTCAAGTGATTAGACGGACGCGTCCACTGGGCAATCCTCCTCTCCTCTCCGCCGCATCACCCACGATGTCCGAACCATCGCCTTCCGTCAGCCAGACACCGACAAATCCCGGCGCCGGTCCATCCACAGCACCACTTTCCGCCCCGACCCCATTTGCCAGCATGTCAGCGCAACCGACCCCTTCAACTGCTCCCGGAACCGCATCTTCGACATGGTCTGCCCCACCGGCAGTGCTCGACGATGAGAAGAAGATGGAGTTGGTGGCCGGCATGGACCCAGCGAAACTGAGCAACATACGGAAGGTGAGTGCTGCCAAGATCTCGGCTGCATCGACGATCCGTCAACACGAATATTGTAGCGGATGTTTGAAGATAATTCGGCTGATGCCCAGAATTCACGCAGCGCGCCAACGATCTACATAATGCTGGTCATACGATAGAGAATTCGAGCGAGTTTTCGAAGCTGGCGATGGTGCTTGACTTGTATGCGAGGGCAAAGCGGTTGGAGTGAGTTGTCGGCTTCGAGATGCTGCTTCAAAGGAGGATAATGCACATTGCATTCTGCTGAGCTGCAGCTGATAAGATTCCCCATTGCAGAGAGAGGAAGATCGCTCAGACGCAGACGATTGTCGATGCCACAGGATCCGGTACTGGTCAGACTGCTGTGAATGGTACTTCGCCTTCTTCTGGCCCCAGTTCTGCTCGTAAGTCCAGCTTGACATTCCGAATTGCACCTAACGCTTCAAAAGTTGCTCCACCTACACCCTCAAACCCCAATCATGTCTCGATGACACCTCAGCAGATCGCCCAGCTTCGTACACAAGCCGCATCATATCAGCTCCTTAGCCGGAATCAACCCGTACCTCAATACCTGCAGGATGCTGCCAAGGGTACGCCTCCACCCGGAGCAGCGGGGTCGCCATCCGCCAATCCCTTGGGAAACGGCCTGGAGGCGAAAGTGGTCGAAAAGACGGTCGAAGCTGTGGTTGGGGACAACATGGCGAAGGGGAAAACCGTAGACATGGTCCGAAATGCCGATTCGGACGGGACCGCCTCTGGGTCCGGCAGCGACAATGAGAAGGTCACCACCCCGCCTGCTGGACCGTCATACGCTATGGAGTTCGACGAGTCGTCCGTGATCTACCCATACAACACCTTCACCCATCCATCGGTTTACGCAAACCGCAAATTTGACGATGAGATTGCGAACCCACTGAATAAGCTACAGAGGATGATGGTGCCGACATTGATGCCGAGAGGGCTAGACCCGTACCTCCTTATGGAAGAAAGGAATCGATTTGTCGAGACGAGAATGGGATGGCGGATGAAGGAGCTGGAGGAGATGGACTCAACGATCGGCATGGGTGAGCAGGGAGCAAAGGAGGTGCCAGGGGTGGTGGAAGCAGAAAAGAGGCTCGGCCAGAAGCTCGGGATCCAGGCGAGAATCGAATTGCTGAGTCTTCGTTTGCTGGGCAAGCAACGACTGCTGCGGGAGGACCTTGTCCGGGCCATGCACGGCGCGACGCAAGTGCCCGCCGACCGGAGCCAGTTCCGCCGTTTCAGGACGCACACGCTCCGAGACGCCCGGGCGACCGAGACAGCTGAGCGACGGCAGCGGTCAGAACGCGAACAGCGCGGCAAGCAACGGCACCTCGCCTACATCACATCGATATGCGATCATGGCCAAGCGATGATCGCCGCAGGGAACGGTAGTTCAAGAGGTGCTGAAGGGGAGAAAATGCGTCGTCTGGGTCGAGCGATCATGAAGCTGCATAGCGATACCGAGAAGGAGGAGCAGCGGAGAGTCGAACGACTCGCAAAGGAACGTCTGAAAGCCTTGAAGAACGACGATGAGGACGCGTATCTCGCTCTCCTCGGCGAGGCAAAGGATTCGCGTATCGGCCATCTCCTCAAGCAGACCGACCAGTATCTGGAGACACTCGCCGCAGCTGTTGTCGATCAGCAGAATGATGATGTGCATCGAGATCAGATGCAGTTCGAATTATCATTTGAACAAGAGGAAGGACCAGCGAGCGAAGCAACGTTCGGTGCTAGGCGGCAGGATGGAGAAGAGGAAGGTGCAGAGAAGAAAGCGGGCAAGGTGGATTACTACGCTGTCGCGCATCGAATACAGGAGAGGGTAACAGGGCAGGCGCACATGTTGAGCGGCGGTACCCTTAAGGACTACCAGGTTAAGGGGTTGCAGTGGATGATCAGTCTGTACAACAACAGGTTGAATGGGATTCTGGCGGACGAAATGGTGAGCACATCGTCCGGTCATTATCACTGCTAATACTTTGCGCAGGGTCTCGGGAAAACGATCCAAACGATTTCCCTCGTCACCTATCTTATCGAGCGGAAACGCCAACCTGGACCCTTCCTCGTCATTGTCCCCCTTTCCACCCTTACCAACTGGACTCTCGAGTTTGAACGATGGGCCCCTTCCGTCCGAACTGTCATCCTGAAAGGCTCGCCAACTCAGCGAAAAGAGCAGTACTACCGCTTGCGTGCCGCCGATTTCCAGGTGTGTCTCACGACGTACGAGTATGTCATCAAGGAGCGACCTCTGCTGGCGAAGATCAAGTGGATACATATGATCATTGACGAGGGTCATCGGATGAAGAATGTCAAATCGAAACTCAGTCAGACCTTAAACGAGTACTACTCGACTAGGTATCGATTGATCTTGACAGGAACTCCTCTTCAGGTAAGCCAAAAGCTTTGCGCCAGTATTGCGCTGACGTAAACAGAACAACTTACCCGAACTTTGGGCCTTGCTCAACTTCGTTCTGCCGAAAATCTTCAATTCAGTCAAATCTTTCGATGAATGGTTCAATGCGCCTTTCGCAAATACTGGTGGGGAGAAGATGGAGATGAACGAGGAAGAAGCGCTGCTCGTCGTCAAGCGTCTTCATAAGGTCCTGCGGCCTTTCCTCCTCCGCCGTCTCAAGCGGGATGTCGAGTCCGAGCTACCGGATAAGGTGGAGAGGGTCATCTATACTAAGATGAGCGCCCTGCAGTGGAAGCTCTACGAAAGCGTCAAGAAATATAAGACTTTGCCGACGGACATGAATGCGGCAGGGTGAGTTGTTTCGAAAGACATGCGCGAAAAACTTTTGACGGAATGAACAGCAAACCTCGTCGACAAGTAAACCTGCAAAACGCGATCATGCAGCTTCGCAAGATCTGCAATCATCCTTTTGTATTCCGCGAGGTCGACGAAGACTTCACTGTTGGCACCAACATCGACGAGCAGATTGTGCGGACTGCAGGCAAATTTGAGCTGCTCGATCGACTTCTACCGAAGCTTTTTAGGACGGGCCACAAGGTGGGTCATAGAAGCTCTCTCGATGATCCAACTGACGCATCATTCATCGCAGGTCTTGATCTTCTTCCAGATGACTGAGATCATGACGATCATCGCCGACTTCTTCGACCACAGAGGCTGGAAGTATTGCCGACTTGACGGAAGCACCAAGGCGGACGACCGTCAGGCATTGCTATCGACTTTCAATGATCCGAATTCTCCCTACCAAGTCTTCATCTTATCAACACGAGCCGGTGGTCTTGGGTTGAATCTGCAGTCCGCGGACACAGTCATCATGTGAGCCCATTATCGTTAAGGCAGAATAAGATGATGATGATTTAGCTATGATACCGATTGGAACCCTCACGCCGATCTACAAGCGCAGGACCGGTGAGTGCTCCGGTTTGAAGACAGAGCCTTTGCTCACATTTCGCAGAGCCCATCGTATCGGTCAGAAGAGAGAGGTCCGGGTGCTGCGACTTATCTCGTCGGGGACTGTCGAGGAGCTCGTATTGGCACGCGCCCAGAGGAAGCTCGAGATCGACGGCAAGGTAATCCAGGCCGGAAAATTCGACGACAATACCACAGGAGCGGAGTACGAGGCATTGCTAGTGCGTTCATACATCCGGAACATGCCCTTCGTATGGCTGACGGTACCCAGGCAAAGGCATTCGAAGCCAATGACGTGGAGGACACCGAAGAGACGAACGAGCTCGACGATGATGAGCTGAACGAGCTCCTGGCTCGTGGCGATCATGAGCTGGAAACCTTCGCCGAAATGGACAGGGAGCGAAACGACATGAAGACTGCGCAATGGCAGGCCGAAGGCCACAAGGGCGCTCTGCCTCCGCCCTTGATGCAAGAATCTGAGCTTCCGCCATTCTATCGTCGAGACATCGGCGAAGAGCTAGCGTCAAATGTTGCGTTGGACGATGATCAAGGCCGAGGTCGGCGCGCGAAGGCCGAAGTCCGGTACACGGACGGTCTTACGGACGATCAGTGGATCATGGCAATGGAGAACTCTGACGACGATGTCGACGAAGCCGCGATTCGGAAACGCAAGCGAGCGGATAAGAAGCAGGAGAGAAAGAGGATGAATCATATGCTAGCGCAAGCTGAGGCGGAGGGCAAACCGCTGCAGATCAAGACACTTCAGGAAGAGGCGGTGTCGCCACCTCCTACGGCTTCGAAGAAGAAGCGTGGGAGGCCGTCGAAGTCTGCAACGCCGTCTATGCTTGGTGACGATCTGCCAACGGTGAGCACTACTGATATCCCATTACTGTTCGCTGATCCCTTTTAGAAACGGCGTAAAGTGGAAGCGGATGGTCCCACTGCGACAGAACTCACTCTCATGTGGAAGATCTATAATGAGACAAACGCGCTCAAGTCCGAGCTCGGGGAGGATCTCAACCAGTACTTCCTGAAACCGGTCGACAAGAAGGTGAGTCGATTATCGATCAGCAACTTTCGTTACTGATCAAGGCTTAGATGTTCTTCGATTACTACGAGATCATCAAACAGCCCATGACGATGAACCAGATCAAGAAGCGCATCGGCAAAGACACCAGTCTCACCCTTCAGCAGTTTCACGACGACATGATCCTCGTGTGGGAAAACGCTCGGACATACAACCAAGAGGGAAGCTGGGTATACAACGCCGCCGAGGACATGCAGGAGTCCTTCGACAAGCTCTGGGAAGAGGATATGGCTAAGATGGAGTCAACGGGTGGAGATGGGGATTCTGGACCCGCTTGGCCGATGTTGGCAGGTCAAGGGAGTGGGCAAGCAAGCGGGACGAGTACACCGATGTACAAGCCCGAGGAGAAGGCGGCAGCACCGAAAATCAAGATCAGTGTGGGAGTTGGAGCGGGGAGGAGGAAAGTGGTCGAGCCGGATCCTACGCCGGATGCGAGCGAGGAGAGCGATCCGGACATAGAGGATGACGATTACTAGGGGTTTTGGGATGTGTAGCATTGTTTAAATATCTCTGTTTCGGGCATCTATCATCGTCTGTATCAGAGATCCTCCGATCCTATTGGATTTGGCGGGATGATGGCAGACGCCTTTTGCTTGAGAGCGACTCTTTCAGGTCGACTGCACGCTGTTGCTGACGTTCTTAGTTTCGCTCCAGGGAATCTGAGTTCGCAAGCCCAGCCTTCAGGTCAAGCTCCTGTAGATAGCGGAGAGTTGCCGGCAGAAGATCAAAGAATGCTTTGTGATGACACTGGTATGGAAAATCCGAGGAGCCATAGATGAGCAGCCGTCACTTGGTCTCCGCTCAAGGCACCGGTCCGGAGCAGCACAGATGTGTCGCCGCTACATCGCCCAAACCTTGGCGCATCCGTCCCTCCCTCCCGACACAAGATACTTGTCGATGAACCGCATCTTCTCCGCTGGCTTGGTATGTCCGTTGACCACGAGTCGGGAGTGCGCATGTGTTGTTCGGTTGTACACCTGAGCAGGCCATCAGCCCGGAACGGGTAGAGATGGCGATGGACTAACCTCTACGCCATTCTCCCCTGTACAGGCAACGACTTTGCGACTGTCGAATTGCAGGGCGGTCACGGGAAACTCGAAGCGGTGGACTTCCGAGGCATCGCCAGTCCGGATGTCCCAGATCTGCATAGCATCAGCAACTTACTTTGAAGTTTAGAGCGGGACTCACGCGGATGGTCTTGTCCAGACCGCCAGTGACGATGTTGTGCTCGTCAAATTGCAGGCATGTGACCGGTGCAGTATGTCCGACCAATGTCCGATGCGCTTGACCCGTTCGCACTGTAGTAGTCATCAGCGACGGGGCATGCGGGGTAATATGCGAGACGCACTATCCCACATCCGTACTCCACCATCGCCGCTCCCACTAGCAAGAGCATAACCCCAGAACTGCACCCCACCCACGAAATCCTGGTACATCTCCCAAGTCCCATCTGCATACGGGGGAGTGGGTACCGCGAACTGCTGATTTGTCGCAGAATTCAACAGGCTGGCACCTGACAGTCCCAGCAGGGATGCACCTGGTGATGGGAAGATGTCGTCGTAATGTATGGATCCGAAGGAGGTGGATGATCGGTGCGAGAGGCGGGGAGGAGCGATTGGTGCTGCAGGCATGGGCGGGGGATTGGAGATGGCCCAGAGGATGTCCATTGTTAGGACACATTGGCCTGTCGCGACGTCCCATTGACGAATTGTCTTGTCCGACGAGCCGGTCACCTACACGTCAGCACAGGAAGGGATGACTCGACGCACCAAGCAGCCATCCTCATAGTACAACGCCGTCACACTCTTGCTATGTCCTTCCAGCGTCCGTACACAAGGTCCATTGTCCTCCAATTGCGACGCATGAGTGAACCCGCTCGGTTCCTCTTCCCAGCTATAGTCATCCGCAGCATCATGTTCCGCTATCCGTTCGAGGGGGTCTTGGTGCGCTAAATGGTCGGAGACCCGTTGTAATCGATCTTCGTAATCCTCTACTATCCGAAGATCCCATAATCGAATGTTACCGTCTGCTCCGCCGGTCAAGCATAGTGTGTCCTCGACTTGTACCGCCTTGACGGCACCTGGGCACCCATCAGTCGAAGCTTGCAGGTAAAGATTTGATGACCTCACCGATATGCCCTCTCAGCTGTCCCATCTCCTCCCCGTCACAGAGATCCCATACTTTGACAACCTCGTCCTGACCCGCCGTCACCAACATTCCGTACGGCTCATTGAAGTCAAGCGCGGTGATTGGCGCAACATGTCCTGTCAGAGTCTTGATCCTTGTCAGCCAAGAAACAATATCGCTTGACCCCACCATGAAAGCCACTCCCGAGGGTAAATCATCATGTTCGGAAGGCAAGAACGCCGGTCCTTTCCGTCTCCTCGAGCTCCTCGCGCTGATCGCCGCCGCCGAAGACGGCAATGCCTTCGTGCCAGCTACCGAAGTCATCGCTGGGGAAGTCATGAGTTCCTGTACACCTTCGAGCTCGTCGTCCAGCTCGAGCTGCTCTTCCTGAAGATGCAGCAGGGAGGCTTCTAGTCGTCTTCGGATCTCCTCGAGGACGTCGATCTTGGCGGATACCTCGTAGATCTCGGCATGTATAAGGGACTGGATACAGTCAGCTCTGAACGGGTGATCAGGGTTGCCCTTACTGTTCGGACCTGAAGATTCTCCTTATCCTGGGCAATCTCATCCGCCTGCTTGACCAGATCCTCCAGATGCAGCTTCCCCTCCAGATGCCTACTCTCCGATATTCTAGCCCGTTTCTTCCTCTTCAACTTCCTACCCACGCCCAAACTATCCTCAGAGCCCGCATCCTCATCCCGCTCAGTCAATAGCCCCCTCGCCCTATCCCCCAGTTTCTTCAATCCGATCTTCTCATACCCTAATCCCTCATCGACCACCCCACCCCTGAGCATCCGTCGACGCTGCTTTGGCATCTCGGAGGATGGGACGGTCGCTTTGAACCCCCGGATAAGGCTGGGTGCTGCACCTTCAGGCCCATCTTTGGGTTTCTCGAGGGAGAGGGAGGCGAGCTTGTCGACTGCTTCGAGGATGGCGAGGGAGGATGAGGTGGTTCGATTTGGAAGGGAAGTGATTCCTGCTGGAAGGGAAGTGGGCATTCGAAGGAGCTGGTACGGCGAGGCGGGACGAGGGAGTGTGCGTGGGCTGTTGTGGTTGGTAGCGGCATTTAGGAAGCGGGGCTGCATGAGTGACGGGGCGACTAGTCATCAGCCGAGGTGTGATGATCAGACCTACGATCCGACAAGATCCGGACGCTTTCGGATCGCCGGTGTTCTGATTGAAATGAACCCATGAGGACTTCTTTGGCGATGGAGAATGTCCCGTTCCATGAGGAGAGATAGGGCGATGAGATTGGGTCGAGCGCGGCTCGTATCGGTCGCTTCGAGGAGCTCTCGCCATTCTGAGCCATCGCGTCTCGACTTGAATGACGGGCACACTAGTCACAAGGTGACATGTACAAGGCCTGGATGATGGGAGGTGATTTTGGTGGCGAGATAGACATGATTCAGGCACTGGCTTCCGACCCAGTCCCGGCGGACCTGCTATCGGGACCGTCTCCTCAAATTCCATGAGGATACTCTATCACGACCGCCACCTCTTCGGTATCCCAGCTCGCCAAGGGAAAAAATGTCTTCCTCTGAGCTTCACATCCCTAGCATTCACCCAGACCCCAACACCCCGTCTCCCCTTCCTCCTCCCGTTCTCCCAATACTTGCCTCACCGGTTTCCTAACCCACAGACATCCCCCAGATCCCTGACATCTAAAAACCATCCCGATGTATTTCTCACCTCGGGGTTGGAAGGCTTCGTGACGGATGAGTTGGCCAAGGGGATCTATGAGGCTTGGGTGGAAGGCACGAGGGATTGGCCGTTCTCGGGTGGGTCTCCACTTTGATCTGCTTTAGCCGGTACGGTACATGCGATCCATCTGGCCTGGACGATACTGTCCTGAATGTATTTCCTTGTGATACGGAGGATCGATGAGCTTCAGAAAGAAAGACCCATCTTCATGGGGTCTATTTGCTATCAAGAGAGACATTCCGGATCTTCGGCGAAGAGAAGCGCAAGATTACGTGCCAAGCGAATGAGATGCGGAGGAAGCAGGCTATCACTTGACCTTGTTGATGGATCCGGTTCATAGTGGGAAAGGCATCGTTGGGGTGAGTCCAGACCCTGGTTCCCCATCCCATCCGCTTTTCCACAACCCCTCCTCCCCGCCCGTCCCTGCCCCTTCTCGCACCGAGGAGCTGCAGGGCTACTGGCTGGACCTCCCTCTCCACCTGCCCCACATCCGCCACCACCTCGGCCAGCTCTCCGGCGGATGGTAAGAAGTCCCAGGCAGCCCGCGCCGGAGTAAAGCCTTGCAGGACAAGTTGGATTTCAAGCCATCAGCGAGGCGACGGGATGCTTTCCGGGCTTATACTGCGGTCGCGACGTATTGGGTTGGGGAATTTGGGATTTGTAAAGAGGGGAGTATCTATAGGGATCTTGAGGATTATTCGAGCGGAGTTTAGAAATCACATCAGAATTTAGTTGACAGCACTGACTTTCCCCGCTCTTCTACCTAGTCCGTCGACCAACCGGGAGAGTCCTAACCCTTCGTCTTGTTCACTCGCATGGCCCTCGTCACCATCGTCGGCTACCCTTGTTCCGGCAAATCCCGCTTTACTACCCAACTCGCATCCGCTTTCGAAACCCGTCTCTCCGACCCGAGCTACACCGGTCCCAAACTCAAGCTAATCATCGTCAATGACGAGTCAATCCACGTCTCCAGATCCGTCTACGATGGTCTGTTCCCCTGACCAAAGCCTCAAGGCTACCGAGCTGATGGGAGTGTGGTAGATAGCGTCGCGGAGAAATCTGGTCGGGCGAACCTGTTCGCCGCGGTGACCCGGTCGCTAAAAGCGGATACCATCACGATATGCGATAGTCTGAACTACATCAAGGGGTTTCGGTATCAGATGTACTGCGCTGCGAGGGAGGCTCACGCTCGGGTCTGTACCGTACGTCACCTCTTACCTGATCTTCTATACGCAGTAGAGCAGGAGCTGAGCTTGAAAGATCCATATCGCGACTCCTCCGGACAGATGTCGGGAATGGCACGAGAAGCGAGGAGAGTGCTCGTACAAGCGTGCGACGTATGTCGGGTCGCGCGCTTACGAGTATACCCCTGATGATCCAGCAGCTTCGAGAACCTGATCATGCGGTTCGAAGAGCCCTCGTCCATGGTCCGTTGGGATTCTCCGCTCTTCACTATCCCATGGGACGAGGCTCCTCCGTTCGATACGATCTGGAACACCATCACTACCGGTGCCAAAGCGCCTCCCACCTCGGCAGTCGTCGTCGTACGCCCATCTCTCATCCCTCCAGCTCGTGCTGACGTACCACAGCGGCCTAGACCGCCCCCAAATACCTTGAAGACCCTGACAACCACCACAAGCACCATCACCACCTCCCTTTTGTCCCACATCAACGCCTCACCGTCCGCCTCGACCTTCCCTATCCCCTCACCGCCCGCTCCCGTTCTTGGGCCGTTGTTTCTCCACCTACCTATGCGAAGGGTGACCCTGCCGGAGATGCAGCGGCTGAAGAGGCAGTACGAGGGCGTGCAGATCAAGGCGCAGGCTAGTGGTGGGCGGGCTGGGGGAAGGTGGGCGGAGTGGGAGGTGGCGGTTGGATTCGTGGGGTTCCTGGAGGCGGCTTGGGATACGGGGCAATGAGCTGGGCGATGAAAGACGATCTCCACCCGGACTGAGCACCACTCAATTGTGCTCTCCGATCCGAACTGATCACCATCAAAGTGCGCTGTGCTCATTCAACATGACCATGACGACGGAGGAAAGATCGGGCAAAGCACGCATATTCACAGAAGCCAGATGACGCCAACGATCCCCATCAAGCCTTCTTCGCTTTCTTCTTCTTCGTCCCGTCCTCCTGACTAATGCTATCCGATCGCTTCGCAGCCATCACCTTCTGCACCTGCTTAGGTCTAGCCGCGACCCTCGTCCCGGCTCCCGCTCCCGGACGACAGAACTCCCCCGCCTCAATCTCCTTCGCGTCGTACTCCTCGAGCGTGATCCCTTGCTCCTCCTCGAAGACTGGGACGGATTGCACCTGGCCCATATCTTGCAGTTGGCCCATCACCCTTGCGAACCATCAGCGCGAACATGACGGGGGCAGCTCACTCCTTGTACACCTTCTTGCGGCTCGTCCACTCCTTGCGCCACTTTGCGAACTCGTCATCAACCTTCTGCGTTTCTTCGGCGGAGAGAGGGATCATTGGGGTCTCGCCGTCTGCGCTACCGCGGAAGGGGAGGAGGGCTTTCAAAGTGGTCTCGCTCTGATGTCCACCTCAGCAGAAGCCGAGCACGGGAGAAGCTAGATAGGCAAAAGATCGCTCACCTCTGCTTTGATGCGCTCGATCTCCTTGCCGAGCTCCCTGGTCTTGGGCTGCGCTTCTTTCGTGGACAATTCTAAACAGTTAAACCTTATCAGTGAGAGGTGTGGAAGCGCGAGCAACGCTTGCCAGATTGTAGGTTTCTCAGCTCCTTCCTCCTCTCATCCAGCTCACTCTGCGTCTCCTTCGCTTCCGTATCGAGCGCAGCGAGCTGTTTCGGGGCCGGGATGGGAAGCAGGCCCTGAGGTACGGTCGTGAACGAAGAAGACGGGGAAGAACGCGATGTCAACGGCGAAGTAAGGTGCAATAAGGCCTGGTTCACTCACTTGAGAGTATACGAAGATGGTCTGCTTCCCGTAAGTCTTCATCGTCAAGCTCCCTTTGTCTGTCGCGGTAATCAAGCTCCTGTCTAAGTCCCGTGTGCTCTGCCACTCACCAGCGAGGATTGCAAGGACCTTCTGTGCGGCGGCCTTCGGGACCTTGTTCTTTAGGTTGGCTGATATATCGGCTGAGAAGCAATAAAAGTCAACCAGCGCTTCGAACATTTGAAGCCACGCCAGGCGATGATATGAGCTATGGTGTAATCATTTAAAGAAGATCTTGCCCTACTCACTGCTGGCGTATGGGCGGTTAACCTATGATAAGGCGTCAGCTCGACGGAATAAACGATTGGGCTGTACAAAACATACCGACTTGAGGTATTGTAGCACCATCTATATCGGTCTGTCAGCTTCGTGATTCGTCGAGTTCAAGTTGGACATACATCTTCAGCTATAAACACATGCCAGGACGATCGGAAGTCAGCGTGTTCCTTCTCGGCTAAAGTGATGATGAGCGGATAGCAAGCTCACCTGCAACACCCTTTACCACCTTCTCCTTCGCTGTAGCCTTCGTAGGCATCATACTAGGGTACAATGGGATGCGAAAGCCTGAAACGGCCGTGGAAGGGTTTGATGGATTTTTAAACGCGGGTGGAAAGAAAGAAATCACACTCCGATCGGTCATGACATTTTCAGGGTCTGCCTGACATTGGAAATATTCCAGAAGAAGATGAGCCTGACAATGACATTCCTGGAGTTCGGGCGGCGAGCTCGCCTGTCTGTGTGACTCCTTTTTATGACGAAAGGATCCACAACCCGACTCGCCCTTGCTCTGACCGACATCCTCCCGCCCTGCATTTCACTGGGCTGGGCTTTTGCCCCATAATTCGAAAGCTTGGCTTACTCTGCCAGACGACCACGACCCACCGGGGTTTTGCCCAAGATGCCGCCCAAAGCAGTCAAGGAGGACAAGGTATGTGTTCCCCGTCACCTTGCTCGGCACGGAAGGTGTTGCAGCCGTTCAGCTGATCACTGGGTATAGACGTTCGGGATGAAGAACAAGAACAAGAGCAAGAAGGTGCAGCAATACGTCCAAACGGTTCAGAAGCAGCAAGCGTCGGCAGGGAAGAACAAAGAGCAGGTCAGTGTAGTCCTTCTCGCTGCTGCTCGATAGCTGACGAGGTCACTTCTTTTCTTACTGCCCCTACACTCTTGTCAATTCTCATGATCCTCGTACACCGTTGATCCGCTGCCAGCTCGCTAAAGAGAAGGAAAAGGAAGCCAAGGTGGCCGCGAAGAAGGCAGAAGAGGCGAAGCAGAAGATGGAGTTGGAGTTGTTCGGACCTGTTCAGGTGCAGAAGGTGCCTTTCGGGACAGGTAACCTTTTCCCAAACTGCGGCTAATTCGATGAGAGCTGATTGGAATGATATGCAGATCCGAAGACAGTCAGTGGCACAGGATCTAATACCGATGAAACATCTGACAGACCTCCAGGTGCTTTGCAACTATTTCAAAGCCGGACATTGCGCGAAGGGTGCGATCTTGCCGACCTTGATTCTGCCTCCCGTGACTGATGTGGGAGATCCTAGGGGGCAAATGCAAGTTCTCGCATGACCGGGACGTCGAGCGGAAAGTCGAAAAGTTGAATATCTACGAGGATATACGAGAAAGGGAGAAGGACAAGAAGAATGGTAGGCCTATATTCGCTCTCTTAGATTTCTGCTGAAGGGTATTGATCAGACCTTATGGAAACATGGGACGAGGAGAAGCTGCGAGATGTGGTCGACCAGAACTCAACAAAACAACAGATGACGACGGATGTAGGTACTCTGCCCAAAGTACAGCTGAATTCAGCTGATGAGGGTAGATTGTTTGCAAGTTCTTCATTCAGGCAATCGAGGATAAGAAGTACGGGTGGTTGTGAGTCATATTCCGTGGCTGTGTAGATTTGGCTGATGTTCTCCTTAATAGCTGGGAATGTGTGAGTGCCGAAGGATGATGAAATCGCGAATCGCTAACAGCTTTCCCTTTTCTCAGCCAAATGGAGGTATGCGTCAATAAGACTTCCCGCTGCAGGGTGCTAATAAAGCTCATCAGGCGATAAATGCATGTACCGACACGCATTACCACCAGGTTTCGTCCTCAAATCCGAGAAGAAAGCTGCGGAGGAAGCTGCGAGGAAGGAGCAAATTTCATTGGAGGACTTCTTAGAGGTTGAAGTGTGTCCTGCCCCTCATTGCACCGGACTGCGCTGAGTCGTATACAGCGGCATAAGCTAAAAGCCCCTCTCACGCCCGTCACCGCCGAATCCTTTGCGACATGGAAGCGAACACGGCAGGAGAAGAAGCAGGCAGAGCAGGAGGCAATGGAGAAAGCGAAAGCAACGCAAAGAGCAGCGGGCAAATTGACGGGGATGAGCGGGAAAGACCTGTTTGAGTTTGGTGGGGAGCTGTATGAGGATGAGGAGGATGGAGGGGACGAGGATTGGGATATCTCGAGATTGTTGGCGAGATATGTGGGCTGAATCTCGATTCGTAGGTGTGGCTGATGACGGCGCAGAGAGCGGAAGAAACACGACCTGATGGCCTTGATGATCGACCCGATGACGACACGAGGGGGGATGAAGATGGGGAGGATAGTGATGATGCAGGGGACGAAGAGGAACGAGGCGATGAGTTACAGGCAGTGTCAAATGGGACGAACGGGCTTCACAACTCGGCATGAGGGCAGGCGAAGGTTCGGAGGGGGAAGGGGTGGACATCGCGGTTCCTTTGCATTGCATTTGTTGGAGCATCATTGTAGTCATGCATCACGCCTCGGGGCTCTGTCCGTCCTGGTTCACCCTGCGGCAGAACTATCATAGGTCATACGGACGATAGATCGATGGACCAACATATGACCTCATCGGGTAGTACGCCGAGACATGACCGGGCTCCTGGATTGCTTCAGCCTTCTGCCATCTCTCGTTCTTTACCCATCATCGACTGTCCGTACTTTTCCTAGACTTCTCTTGAATTTCTCTCCCCTCAATACTCCTGTCTGCCTTGGTTCCCGCCATGTCCGACATCCAAAACATCTCCATCACCTCCACCCAAATCGTCCCTCAACCCAAACCACACACAACATACGCCATCCAGAGTACGTCGCACGTCGCTCCTCCACTCCATTTCCATCGCAGCCATCCTGCAGTAAAAATCTCCCCGTGCGAGAAGCTGACGCGACCCAGTCTCAACACCCATCCGGACTTGGACCGTTTCCAGGCGATATAACGACTTCCTCTCCCTCCACGCCGAGCTGCTCTCTTCGACAGGCAAGGAACCGCCGGCCGCTCTCCCGCCCAAACATCCCTGGAGCCTTACACGGAGCGCTTATGATGATAAGGTGTGGTCGGCCCCTCCCCCACATTTTGGATGAAGAAGGGACTGATTTCAGGTAGATCGTGCGGGAACGACGGGTGTTGCTTGAGACTTACCTCCGCTCCATCCTTACCCACCGCGATGATCGATGGCGATCTTCGTATACATTCAGCGACTTCCTCGCTGTCCCTCACTCTTCTTCTCGGAACAACGCCGCGTCTTCCTCCTCGACGAATACCTCTTCGTCTGGCGTACAGGGTCCTCCCGAACATTTCACCCCCTCCAACTGGCTGGCAGAGCACGGTAACCTGCAAACCCTGCTCCGCCTGACCCGGTCGGCACTGCTCAAACGTGATGCATTAGCGGGCATGGGTGACGCAGCTGGAAGCAGGGGAGCGAGTGTGGAGGCGAAGAAGCTGTTGAGGGAAGTCGGTGATCGGGTGGAAGGGCTTGAGAAGGGCTTGGGTGGGACTGCGGGTGGCATAGGAGAGGGCGAGAAGAGGAGGAGGGAGGAGAAGGTGGAAGGTGTCAAGGAGGAGAGGGGGAATCTCCAGCGAATGGCGGAAGCGGGGGTCCGGTCATCGGGGTTCAATCGGGATTCTCCCACACCCAATGCGTCACATACTTCAGCAGGGAGCGGAACCGGAACGATGCCAGGCGGGACAGGATCATTATGGGCTCCTCCTCCCGGATCAGGACCCGCCCCAGGCCGAGTCTTCGGTTCCCGCCAACCACCACAGGAGACGAGCGAGACCCGACCACTTGACGATCGGGGATTGGTCCAACTCCAGCAGAACCAGATGACCAACCAGGATGACCAGCTGCAGGAATTATCGAAGTTGCTACAGAAGCAGAGGGTCATGGGCGAGGAGATCCATCGGGAGATCGGGGAGCAGAATGAGATGCTGGATGATGTGGATACGGAGGTGGGCAAGGTGGGGAATAAAATGGGGAAGGCGAAAAGGCAGATGAATCGATTGAATTAGGTAGGGCGGGACTGGCCTGGTTTTACGGGTTCACGCATGATGATATTGCAAGAAAGTTATGAAGATGCGGGTAACGGTGATGCAGGTATAGACCATGGACTGCCTTGTTCAGTCCCGTACAAACGAACCTCGGTCTGAAGGTGCAGGAACTCGTAAAGATCGGGCTGGAAGATACGATATTTGGGTAGCTAAGGATGACGGTACAAGCCTTCGCTCGGGGCCGAAGTGGTCTAGCCCTGCCCGGCATGTTTTCTCCGCAGGGCGACTGCGACACGACGAGCACAAAGCCTAGAGACGCTCAAAAGAACATACGATTCTTCAAAGAATGATACGCCTCGTTGACAGCTTTCATCTCCTCGTCCTTCCCTTTACTGCCACTTGCGTCCGCATGATGTTTTTGCGCTAGCTCGTAATATCGAGATTGGAAACTTCTCGATAGCTCCGCATCCATGGTAGGTCGACATAGCGGGCAGTAGGTTGACTCAATCCGAGCTGTTTGTAATATCCCTTGTAGTCCAGAAGGGCTCTTGGAGTCGAGGCCAACGGCGGAGTGGAGGGTTTTGGCGGTGAGTTGAAGTCTAGTACTCGCTGTCCCGCTTTTCGCACGAGTTCTGCCTCAGCTGCCTCGCGTCGCGCCTGCAAAGTAGATCTTGAGATCGTGGCCCTCGTTTCCGAATCTTCGGCACCTCTGCGGGCAATGGAACTCGATTCTCGCTGTTTCGCTGTTCGAAGGCGTTCAGCCTCCGCTGCCTGGCGTTGAGTTGAGCCTCCCTCAGAGTCGGTCCGGAATTCGTCTTGTACGACGAGGACGATGTCGAGCCTTCTGTAGCACTGGACTCTGTGTCGACTCGTTCCGCTTTCATCCGAGCTGCCTGCGGTGTCCTGAGGGCTGAACGTCTAAGGAGACTAAGTGTGCCGCCCGTCCTTACAGGTATGAAACATGGTAGTGGGCCGATATTCGTCCCTCCCATCAGCCTTTGCAGGTCATATGGCCTGATGTTGATCAGCTCGAGCCATTACCTGGACAGGCAACTACCCACGTGAGCTTCTTTATCGAGGCTTCCTCAACAGGGAAGATCTGTCCATCCTCCCATACGACCGGTTTCCTCCTCATCGCTTTGTTGATCAGTTCGCTCATCTCGGTGGTCTGCGCAGTGTCAAGGTCTGCTTCGATGTACTTCGCACTCCAGAAGTTCGCCTTCGGATATCCCAAGCTATTGCCGGGCGAGATCCAGTCACTGGCGCAGTTTTTCTGTACGCCTATGAGGGACGAAACCAGCGGTTATGTCCATACGGCTGAAGTAAGGCAGCAACCAGTGAGCATATTAAGATGAGCTCCGCTGATGACAGACCGTATACGCGTTTCCGTCGTATCGTGAGCTAGTGACAATGCGAAGCTGATCTTTCAGGCCTCGCCTACCGAGTAGAGACGCGACAAGGTGAATACTATGTGGACGGTCATCAAAGCGCGTACAGACTGCCCTTGGAAAACCGACCAGGCTCCCTATCACGAGTTTCCAGCTATGATGAAGTGCGTCCTCGCGATCCCCTTTGGTTCTTCCTCGTTGTTCTTAATCCGTTTCAGCCCTCCTCTATCGACATCGTCTTAGGATTTCACGATGTCAGGTCCACACAACGTATACTCTCATGAATCCCGCTTAAGCCGACTTGATCTTTAAAGTACCACACCGCTTACTGTCAGCGCGGTGACACCAGGTTGAAGTCACCTGCACCAAAGAGTCGAGGGGACTGCAGCTACTTTACACCCGATAGCTGTTTTTAAGCGAAATCCCGCCATGATGAGATGCTCCGGTCACACGATCCCGGCTAGACCGGAAATGGTCGCCCCACAAGTCGACGGGTCAGAACGGTACTAGATGTGCTTCGATACTCTTCGCACGGGGCTGCGTCATCGGAGGAAGCCGTCACACGGATGCTCACAAAATAAGTGAAGATGTCTTGTGGATACACTTGAGGACGGAGAAATCGTATCCTTCTACGCGGATCTTGGGAGATCAGAGCACTTTCACGGACTGTATCAAGCCGCAAGCCGCTCATTACGGTGATAGAGGGTTGGAAATTCCGACGAAAAGCCATGGAGCCGCCTCTTTCTGGATGACGCCAGGGCAACTACAGCGTTCCACATCAACAACTTTGCTCTTCGGGAGGAGGAAGACCACACCAAAGATCCGGGAGGAAGCATTCGAGACGATGAAGTGTTGGATGGTCCCGCCAGAGCATGGGTTAGCAAAGCACAAGCATTGCACCGGCATCGGAGCTCGCATCATGACTCATCGTGCACCGTCAGTAGCTGGTAAAGAGGATTCATATAATGCCGAGGTCAATTGTGTTTTCCCTCAACAAAAGGGCTCAGGAGTAGCTCAACAGGGGAAAGTACCTCTTCAGTCACGTGATTGTCGATCGCTACCAGCTAACGATCTTTGACTTTTTTCCTGGAGACGCAACGATATAACGTCCCGACCTCGCTAAGAACCGCTTCTCCAGCAATGATAAATCCTAGATGCCTAGAGAGGAGTTCACAACCGTAATCGCGAAGGATCGATGACCCTGGCTTGGGCGATCAGCCGACATAGAGCTGGTTGCTCTCCACGAGGGTTTGGAGGCCCATCGAAACCGACTCGTGATCTTGTGCAATCCGTAAGCTAGTCTAGTACCAGTCAGAAGCCAACCTTCATATCTGATTGGATGCAGTTGATTGTCACTTCTGTCGGGAGAAAGCGACGCAGGCGATGCCTACACTCCTCTACTCGACGACCGCCACAGGTTTTCCTTCAGGACGCCCTTGTCCGCCAAGATCCGCACCGAAGAATCCAGTTCCTGCCGCAGATAGTGACACCCGCTCAAGCTCTTGCACAATATGTGAGCAAACAGAGCCCAGCTCGTGTACTGCAGCTAAAAAATTCGTACAGCCCAAAGCCCGTAATATCGAAGCCCACCTTGTCCCCTTCTGGTCCGTCTCCTACATCTGCGATCACAACCTCACTACATGGGTGCGAGAGGCCGGTCAACCCGCAATCGAGGTGAAACGGCGCTTCTGCAGTGAAGTGGGATGTGCTGTCGTCGCTGTGCCGTTCAAGCACTGGTGCAGGTGAGCTACATGCGAGGTATCATCATTTACGGTTAGCGGTCTGGTGCTTCGCGACAATATACCGCTCGTTGCAGGCGTATTGCGTAACGATCGTTTCCGGCCCGCTGCGGGTCTTGAGCGGTACGCCGGTTTCACCGGAACGGAGAAGTGGGATCCCTCGACGATTCCGCTGTTTGCGTACTCCTATCCCAAGCTTCGCGAGAGCGAGGGCGAAAGACTGTCGACCCTGCAGACAAACAAAGGGGAGCATCTTGAGATGATCCGAGAACCCGTGACATACTCTGTGCCGACATATCGTTAGTCCCTGAAGAGGAGTAACGTTGACGGTCAGGTATCGGTTACAAGATCGAGCTCGATGACGGTATCGCGTATGTCGACGGATATTTCGATAATCCGGCACACCGTCTCGTTCTGCAGCGACGAGCTGGCAAAGCTTGCCGCCGATTCGATTTTGATCTCGTGAGTCGTCCTGTCGATTTCCCCGCTAACAATCAGCAATCTGCCTTCACCTACAATCAACAGCCGTTTCCGGACGGGGAGCCGTCAGGCAGTATTGCGTCAATCCCACTCAAGCCAGCGTCACGGAATATGATCTTGACGGAGATGCTGCTCGGCGCCATGAAGCGATCTCCCTTAGACTGGGATGATCCTCACATCTTTCCTGCGGATGGTCCACAGGGCAAATGCGCGTCCATACTATCTTAAGTCAATGCAATCCTTTCCTCGTGAGCGGATTTGACGGAGGCTTAGGGAATATCGAGCCAAACAGGTACTAGGTCGATGGTATCCACCTCCACCACTATACTTTACCCCAACAAAGGTCGTACAGCAGACCGCTTTTGTGCCACCACCCATGCCGTCCAATCAGTCAGACACACAGCCAGATTCGCCCAAGGTGGAGATCGTCGGTCGATCTCTCAAAGAGCGACGGCAAGCTCTAGCCGCAGCACAGATGCGCCAGGCGCGCGAGCGAGTCGAGGCAGCCCTTGCAGTCCCGATTCCCCTTCCTCCCCCTCCCATACCAGTCATACACGACTACAAAGGGTGGTACGAGCTCTTTGGTGTGCAGCCGGATGCGGATTACCTCCGCCCTAGCCGCCATAAGGACGTGACGCAGCGATTGAAGGAGAACCGGATCATTCTGGCCCTTCAGCATCATCGGGACCAAGGCGGAAGTGATCAGAAGATGACGCAGCTGAATGTCGCGTGGGATCAGCTAAAGAAAGGTAAGCAAGCCCACGAGCGTCAGATGACGCTGACGACGTGTAGTCGAGGGCCGGATTAAGTATCACGAGAAGAAGCTGTAAGCAGTATCAGTCCAGCAAGTTCAGCCGTGTATAGCACTATCATCCTGCACTGTTATACATTCCACTCATCCCGCATGGCGGATAAGCACGATCGATCAGCTTGCAGACTGGCTGTTTGGGGTCAATACGATCGTGTTCTGCTCTTACCGGCCCTTTGACCCGAAACTACACGCTTGTCAGCGGCAGACATCCTAGAACGTGACCGCAACATCTCTTTGCAAATCGAGTCCGTTGCTCTCACGAAGAGGGTTTCCCTCTGCTCCGCCCAGATCGGTCACGCTGCTCAGGGTCGCTCCTCTGCTTCTCTCCCTCCCCTCGGTTTCGATTGGCACTCCCATTCCCACTCCCGCTCTTCCCCTTCTCAGTATCGCTCGTCTTCCCCTCATTCACCTTTGCCGCCCAGGGCACCAAGAACTGCTACGATCAGCCACATCATTGCTGATTTACAAAAGGTGAAGCACCATGAAAGCGATCACACTCGGCACAATTGAGCCGAGCACGATCCACCCGCACCAGAACGCCCATAGCTCAGTCCCGTGGGACTTGTTAGGACCGTACCCGCGTCGCCAGTTCGAATTTTGGGAAGGCCAGGTACTCGGTTGGGTCTGAGAAGGCCGATTACTTGTCTGGGCCTGTGAGGGCCAAGTATTTGGTTGGGCTTGAGGAGACGAATCATACGAGCTTGGTCTCGACCTGCCAACGGTTCAGCCAAGAGATCAAAGCGAGAGGATGTGGACTTACGGATACTCATGTGAACCGTTCTGGAGGCCGTAGAAGGATTGCGACATGTAGAGGACGACGATGAAGAGCTTGAGGAAAGCGTTCGCTACGACGTAGTAGAACATCGTAGGGTTGTTGGTCCCGGCCATGATACCAATCGCATAGAAGGCTGATGAGCAAAGTTTCGCATCAGCTTGTATGGTGATTTTGAAGGAGAAGCAGACCTTCGACATAGTGCTGCCCCCATTCATTGTAGCTTGACTTGCGCCAGGCCAGGTCGGATGCGACGACCAGTGTGGCGATGATCACGATGGACAGCTGGATCGGAATCAGCTTGGGCTAGCTGGAGTGGTGAATAGCTCACCTGGAAGAAGAGCATCCAGATTGCCGAGCCGAGATGCTATCCTCCTCAGCTAATACACAAAGAACAAAAGTCCGAACACACCTTAGGCGCGTTCGTGTACTCGACATAACCGCAACCCGCTTCACCCATATACCCATTCGATGCTACCATACCAAGACTTTCAGCTCAGTATTGTTTCGTCATGATTGGTAGACCAACGGTAATTGTGTCCGTATTGATCGACATAGTGAGTAAAGTTGCTCGCCAAAATGATGATCTCCGCAATGACGAGCATGGTCACCGCGAGGACACCGATGAGGTTGAAGGCGACGCAGATGTAAATCCAGACGGTCGGGAGGGTATGGGCGCCGATCAACGGGCGCTTGGGTTTTATCTCGTTTGGCATTGCGTTGAGCGGATAGGAGTCAGGGTAGCAAGGGGCGAAGAAGAGCTGGGGGAGAAGGTTGTGAGTAGATGAAATGTGAGCGTGAGCGCAGGGTGGTAGGATGAGTGGGAAGAGGGGTTCTGGCGGAGGATGACTAGTAGCTGTGGACGGCTAAGAAGTGAGTGAGGGTGGGATGAGGTAGGGAAGAGGCCCTGTATCTAGCCGCAGCTTTTCTGCCCCTCCCGTAGCCGAATCTCGGATGCCGATTGCGGCTGAAACCGCCGACCGGTGTTCCACATATCCTCCTTTATCGCTCTCAAACCTCGAGCACTGGACGCGTCAGACCAAGGTGAGTGGATCGTGCACGTCAGGTTTTGCGCGGAGATCGATGGTCGCATACAACCTGCGTAAAGCGTATTGGGCATCGCGGATGGTGTTGGCACGACGCTGACATGCCTCGAATCTCAATGACATGCTAATCCTTTGCCCCCAGCTCCAGCTAGTACCGACCTGTGATCATCCCGTCTCCATCAGCATTATCACTTTTCCGCAAAAACCGTCCATTCACCCAACATCCATCGACCCCTCGTACATGAGATGCCCCAAAAACGCGCCCAAGACAATCGAGCTGAACAGGAATGTATTATACGTCATCGCGACTAGCATGAGCTGCATGAAAGTAGTATTATCAGCTTCATTCAGCCGAGCTGTTATCACGAAAGTAGGGATATGAGGATAAGAAACATACCCAATAGGATAAAGCTACAGAGACGGCATATAGTCCCGCTCTGCTTATCCTGGCCTGGATGCTCAATTTCGTCCTGCTCAAACCCGCATCAGCACAATCGATCGCTCGCTCCGAGACCATCACTCACACGCCGACCTTCGCCGCACCATTCTCGATACTCGAATATCCCTGCGGATTAGGGGGAATCAAGCTCTCTCTCCGATTCGGTAAGGTACTCTGCCTCCGATTCCCCGTGTTGGTCTCCGAGATGATGGTATATGCTATCCGGCGATCGTTACGGCTGACAAAGTGTAGGAGAAAGGAGTAGAAGACCGCGATCGCTGCTACTGCCAAGCTGAACCGCACTCAGTCAGTAATGGCAAAGGAAGTGAGAGGAAGGAAGGATGCGGACTGACCAGGAAAGGAGCATTGTGAGAGGGCCGTTGATATGCCATGATGAGAATACGACCCAGACGTTCTCGATGTCGTGATTCCATAGCATGTTCATCTGTATGCAGATTCAGCGGAGTAAAAGAGGAGAATGGGAGGGCGAACCGAGCACATGTGCATGTCTGGCATCGGCATGGTTCCGCCCGATTGGCCCCCGTGCTCCATCGTGAAGGGTCTCACAGTCCTCAAGGCCGTTCAGAGTGAAGGTCTCCGCTGAATCGGGTTGGACTTCGGTATGAAAAGCTGAATGAAACCGCTTCATACAACGGGAAGAAGCTTGGCCTTCAGTGATTAGGCATTCCGACGGTAGCAAACCAATCAGTCAACATTGCGGCAATCCTGCGATTACCATGTATGGGGAACGGAGGAGTCTCAGAATAAAGCCTGACCGCTCCTGCCATCACTTCAATTCGGAGAATTCCTCACTCCGCCTGCTCTAAACCCGACCAATCGTATGCATGGCCTCACAGGGCCGGCTATGTGCTATCGCCGCAAGATCAAAGCAAGGATGACCATCAAGATCGCAACGAGCGCCGCAATCAAGGACAATGAGACTGACGCTACGTCAGCCGGTCCCTCGGGGGCCGCAAATTGGCAGAGAGAGAACCTCACCTCCGTCGAACCTTGCCGGCACAACGATCGCTCGTATGGTATTATCCGCACTTGCGGAGACCAGAAGGGTCGCCGAGGGGTTGAATTTGAGAGCCGTCGGTGGGAAGGAATGCGCCGCGAGGATTTTCAGTAAGGGCTACACCAACAATCATGAGCTCAGACACGCAAACACGATGTCGGACAGACAGCAAGGCTCTTGGCGTCTAGTATCCCGATAGACAGGTCCGAGCATCCGTATGCCAACAGCTTGCCGTCCGCGCTACATTTCATCAATCAGCCAGTGCTATTTCAGACCCGCTGATGCTTACCTAATGTCAAACACTGTCACGGGCTTCCCTGCAACCTCTCTTCTGACCAAAACATCCCACTTCCCCAGCTCCTCGGGCTCATTCGGTTCCTTCTCTTTGCCCTTCCCCTCCTTTTCGGCGGTAGTGATCGGTGCATGACTCGGTCCTGCTACCAAGCCGAAAGTGCAGACGAAGCCTCTTCGAGGTGCACCTCGCTTTCTGACTTGGGAGGCATTCAGGACGGCGTGAAGGGTTGGCGGTGACATGTGTGTAGGCGAGAAGCTAGACTGGGTCGGTGGTCGAAAGCGGAGAAAGAGAAAAACATACCGAACGGATCGGAACGCCACGGGGGTGATATCAAGGGTGGGAGGATAAATCGTTTGCTTCAAATCGAGCTTGATAGGCGTATCGAGAACGACGTGATATAGAAGAAGTGAGGCTGTGGTCGTGACGGCCAGCTGCACTTTGGTGTCAGACAAGAATGGTGGCATCGAGGCAGATAAGCCTACCCATTCTCCTTTCTCTCCTCCCCAATCCAGGTCCACCAACTCGGCATCGACGCCAAACGTAGGCACCGCTGGCTCGAGATCTGGGAAGTAAAGCAGTGAGACTTTATTGTCTGTCGTGCCGACAGCCACCAATTCCGACGAAGGAGAGATGGCCGTGAGTTTCTAATCCCCTCAATCAGCTCTGTTGAACGTAGATTGGGTGGGCTTACCTGATAGGGATAGTCGTCGGACCAAGCGGCATCGATCGTCTTTCGTCCTCTCACAAAGGCAAGCCTTCGTTCCAGTCAGCGCTTGCTTGCGGGCGGAGTAGATAGTCTAACCTCTCGTCTCCATACGTATATACCCGGCAATGGTCGTTCCTCCCCGCCTGAACAGAGGATGAGGACCCGTTGATCCCAGTCACCAGGTTCTCCGACTTCCCTCGTTAGCAGATGACATCGGGTCATAATGAAAAGGCTCACAGCCCGGTCCACTGCAAGGGTCATCGGTGCGTCCTCCTCGTTGCTGAGATTCAGCTCGTTGATATATCGAACCTTTCGAGCATCTTTCGACACCTTGCATGTTTTCTGGACGAGCTGTCGTTGAGCTGCTAGACTTTGAAGAACATAATGCACTTACGAGCTTGTTCTCTATACCGCTGCGACTCGCGCCTCCACCACCTCCGAGCAAGAGCGTATCGTCATCTGCCCAGTCGAGGCAGTAGACCGGGAATGCTGGTGTAGGGTGTGGATGGTGAGCAGTCCGCGTCATGATGCTCAAGATCTTCACGAGTTTCCGCAGAATTGAGCTAAGGTCGCGGCTATGGTGGGAAAGCTGTTTATGCACAATGAAATGGACATCCACGTCGAGCACTATACAAAAGTGACGCAATCCACGTGCTCTGGCTCGTCACTGATTACACGTGTCAAAGTGAGCGCTTTCCGGGTACTTCGGTATCACGTATTCGGTAAGCCTTTCCGGAGCCGAGCCTGCCTTTCTGCTTTTCCCTTCCTGTTGTCCATCCTCCATTGAGCTCTACAAAATGAGACCGACATTCCCTGCGCTCATCAACATCTTGGTGCCTGTGAAGCGATCAATCGATTATGCAGTGTATGTACTTTCTATAAGTCATCGTTTAGAGCTTGGCTGACAGGACACAGGAAGATCCGGATAGCTAGCGATGGCAAGAGCGTTGAGACGAATGTCAAGCATTCCATGGTGGGTCGGGCCATCTCCAGTTGTAGAGGAAATACTGAAAACGCGTCAGAATCCCTTCGACGAGATCGGTGATTCTCGCTTCAAATGCAGTGAGCTATAATAATCCAGACCAGCTGTCGAAGAAGCCATCCGTCTACGCGAGAAGAAATCCTCCCTCGTCACCTCCATAACCGCCCTCTCCATCGGTCCCGCCAAAGCCGTCGACACCATCCGCACCGCTCTCGCTATGGGTGCCGACGCGGGCATCCACATCACCACCCCCGAATCTGCCGTGGTCGAGCCCATCTCCGTGGCTCATGCCATCAAGGCCGTGATCGAGAAGAACAAGTACGACCTGGTGATTATGGGTAAACAGGCGATCGATGATGATTCGGGGAGTACGGGCGGGATGCTGGCTGGGATGCTTGGATGGGGACAGGCGAGTTTTGCGAGTAAGTTGACGGTTGAGGACGGTGGGAAGGTGGAGATTACGAGGGAGATTGATGGGGGCTTGGAGAAGCTTGAGGGGAAGCTGCCGTTGATCGTGACGACCGACCTGAGGTGTGTTGACATATCTAGAGACACCGAAGAGTCGTTGATCTTTGCGTGACGCACAGATTGAATGGTATGCGATGCCCGGCCACATCTTGGCGTGTACTAGACTGACGGTGATTCCGATAGAACCCCGATATGCGTCCCTGCCCAACATTATGAAGGCGAAGAAGAAGAAGATTGAAACGATGAAGCCTGAAGATCTCGGGCTCGACTTTGTATGTCATTTCTGATTCCTTCTTGATAATGATGGTTGATTTTCTGTCTGTAGAGCCCTCGCTTGGAGACTATCTCGGTGTCAGAGCCACCCAAGCGGCAAGGCGGAGGCAAGGTCGGTCGTCTTCTCCTTGTCTCTCCTCATCCGAAGTCTCCGGCTGATCAAACATGATCCCAGGTGGAAAGCATCGACGAGCTGGTCTCGAAGATGAAGGAGGCTGGTGTGCTTGCATAGAGTCTCGATGTGCGCTACTGCGTTGTAGACTCTATGCATACTGCCATTGCAACTGCCATCCATCTTCTCAATCGTTTCCGGCGGAAGCTGTATTTACATGGTTCACATTTTTCCGTTGTTGCTCTTCTGCGCTCAATGGACTGCGACGTCTGCGTCAGAATCAAAACGCCCCAATCTCCGAGCTGAGAGACATGTCATCGATCCCTCGAGCGACATCCACCACGCCTCTCCTAGCCCCCTCCCGCGGCCCATCCCCCCAACCACCCTCTCGCTCCCACTCCCTCCTCCCAATCCGGCAACGGCAACGCCAACGCCGTCGCACCCCACCTATCCACATCCTCCCCGCCCTCCTCACTCTCACCCTTTTCGCCCTCGTGGCCTTCATTGCATGGGACGTCTCGTCATTCGGGAATTGCTACTTCGCTCCATTGTGTCGAATTTTGGGTGACGGGAAGGAGAGGATTGACGAGGTTTGGTGGAGAAACGCGGGGGCTTATGCGCCTTGGCGAAGCCTTGGGACTGGTGGAGGGAGGGGGGGACTACCGAGAGGATGCGAGATTGATCAAGTGACTGTGGTACGTCCTTTCTCATAAGGGATGACTGCAGCTGACGTGGGTCAAGCTGCATCGTCACGCAGCGAGATACCCCACGATCTGGGGAGGACGTTGTATGCGCCGAGCGATGGGCAAGCTTGCCAATCGGACCGTGACGGTCCCAAGACGGCATCCCGAGCTGACCTTCCTCACGAAGGCGGATATGACGCTGGAGGACTGGAAGTTCGAGGAGCTGATGGATCAGGGGAGGAAAGCGTGCGTTCCCACCAACCCCGGGCGTGCGGAGCTGATTAGGCGGTGCAGCTCATGGAGATCCGGGAAAGAGGTCGCGGCGCTATATAAGCGGTTCCTCGAGTCTGGTGATGGGGTATTCTCCCGTTCGACTGGAGGGGCTCGGGTCGTCGAAACTGCTGGGTACTGGTTGCAGGTGAAGCTCCTCCCTCTCAAGCCTGAATGAACTCTGCTGAGACCACCCAGGGATTTGAAGGAGAACCGTTCAAGTTGAAATCCATCGAGCATCTTTCCGATGTCGATCTTATCTTACCAGAAGAAGATGTACATCTCCCCTTACTCCTGCGCCAATCCAACCTGACACGGCTCTAGACATTCAACAACACCCTCTCCGTCCACTCCTGTCCCGCCTCTCGCCACGCCCCAAACCCACCGGAATTCATGCCTCTACAAGCACTCCTCGAACCAATCCGTGACCGCCTTAATGACCTCCTAGATCCTCGCCCGCACCTCGAGGTGTCCGATATCGTCTGTCTAGCGGATATATGCCCATATGACTCTCAGGCGGAAGGAGAGGATTGGGAGGGGTGGAGTCGGTGGTGCGGGCTGTTTACGAGGGAGGAATGGGAGATCATTGGGCATGTCAAGGATGCGGCGCGTTTCTACCAGACTGGGGAAGGGAGTGTGAGTGTCTTGAGCTTAGTTTAGTGCGAGTGCAGTCTGACCAGCGAATCGCAGAAATATTGCACGACACTGGGGGTACGTCGGGTCAGATCGAGCTTGAATTTGAATTGAATGAAATCAGGCCGGATGGATTAATGAGCTCGTTGCCCGTCTTATGGACTCCGCTCCTCAAGATTTTACGAGCACGAATCGGACGCTTGACGCGGACGAGCTCACTTTCCCCCGTGGAGGCAAGCGGCTCTTCGTAGTAGGTCCCACTCGTCGTATACACAGCCCTTCTGATGCGCTCAGGACTTCACACACGACACCGAAGTGATCGAGATCCTCGCCGCGATGGGTATCATGAGGGTAAGATTTCTTCTCTGTGTCCTGCTCACATGCTGATCTTCATTTGGCACCAGCAACACCGCCCACCGCCGGTGGAGTCCGTTCCGCCCAAACGCACATACATCATATCCGAGATCATTCCCTTTGGCGCGCGACTCATCGTTGAGCGGATAGGATGTGATTTGGGGAATTTGGAGCCTGATCCCGAAGCGGGAGATCATGGGAAGGGGAAGGACGGGACGAAGAACTACGTTCGGATACTTGTCAAGTGAGTCCATCTCGGTCTGCATTTCAGTGCGGAGTAATGGCTTATAATTCTCAGCGATGTGGTGCATGCCGTCGATCACGTCGCTTGGAAGCAATCGGGATTCGTGGAACATGGGATGTGCGAGGTGGACTCTTTCGTCGAAAGTCAGAATTGGGCGCAGAACGAGGTTGATTGGGGAGTATGCTATGAATGAAAGAGAGATGCATAGATTCTAGAAGATGCAGCTACAGGATCTGAATCTGAGGGATTGATGAATGTGCTGAGTATCAGGTCTGGTAGACATCATGTAGATGTCTTTGCCTCCTCTTGCAGGGTAGTGAGGGTATCTTGTGCGATCTTGAGGAATGATTGGGGCATTCCGGCAAGTTGAGCGGCTCGCTTTGATACACTCATCAGCAGGGCCCTATGCGATTGAGTATAGCCGGGGAACATACGATAGCATGGGAGTTGCGGTTGATACCCGGTCGGAGCCGGTATGAATACGAGAAACCGCCGTCCTAGTGAAGACTTGATCAGCTCTGACCCATGAGAGGCTAATCAGGAGAGGACTTACCACCTCGTCGACGTCCGTACACCAGAACTCGACCCCTTCCTTCGCCATGCCAGCTTTATCGCGAAGCATCTCCGCGAGCTCATGGTAGTGCGTCGCGAAGAGCGTTCGACACCGGATCTGCGAGAGGATGTAGTCGAGTGTGGCAAAGGCGATAGATACGCCTGCTTGCAAAGTCGTACCCCGGCCAATCCTGCTGATGTCAGGCTTCGATCTGGCTAATGACGAATTGGTACGAACTCGTCCATGATGACCAAAGACTTGCTCGTTGCATTTCTGAGGATCGCCGCCGTCCTGCTCTACGTGAGATGCCGCTGGCCAGAAAAGTATGAAACGGCTTACTCCACCATTTCAAGCATGAACGTACTCCGATCTCGGAACAGGTCATCCCTCGCGCCGACCCGGCTGAATACCTTATCCACTACACCGATCTCCGCATGATCAGCAGGGACGAAGCTCCCTGCTTGGGCCAGGATCGCTATGATAGCTGTCTGGCGGAGCAGAGTGCTCTTGCCGCCCTGGTTAGGACCGGTGATGACGTGAAGGTGGGAGGCGGGTAGCATGATCGTGGAGTTGGGGGTGAAAGTCCGGGCGGAAGACAGGAGACCGGACTCTACGGAAGGATGGCGGCCATTGACGATATTTAAATCGATGCTGTGAAGCTTTCAGTCCGTTGCCATGAGAGAGCAAGCGGGACAAACCCAGAGGTCATGATAGGCCGCACGTAATCGAGCTCGACAGCCGTCTCTGCGAAGCCCATGCACACGTCAAGCTCGTCTGCCAATCCAGCGTTGTATTGGATCGCATCGCCATGCTTCACCGCCTACCCATGTCAGCACAAGACGGCCCGCACCGACGTACGAAATCCCGCAATTCCCTGAAAGCCTTGTATTGCGCCACCATGATCTCTTCGGCCAAAGCCTCTCTCCGTGCACCAAGCGCCGACCATTTCTGATCCTTCATCAGCTGGAGTTTGGGCTGAAGAGCTGGCTTACATTGTAAGTGTATGCACTCGTCTGCTTGCCCTCTGAGATCGTCTGGAACTGCCTTGACTTGGCAATTTTGATACTTTCCGACTTCTTGTACACCGTCACGTGATAGCCAGTTCGATAGTCTTTGGTAAGCATGACTGACTCGGCCTCTATCCAAGCTGAGTTTAGCTCGGTGTCTACAAAGGTGAAACCCCTCACCGTATTTGCGCCTGAGTTCCGCCTGCATCGTATACTTTTCAGCCTTGAGTCGCTCCCGCTCTTCGTGGAGTCTCTTCAATTCTAGGGAGAAGCTGTATGCCATCAGTCTCCCGGTAATTTGGTATCAAAGTGTATCACGTACTTCGGTCGGATCCACCACATCAGATCCTCCTTTTCCTCCCGAGCCAGTTCTGTTACCTCCCTCTTTATGGCGTTCTTATCGCTTTTCTTCTTCGGTAATGGTTGGTCTTCTTCGGGTACCTCGCCCCGAACTTCCTCCCCTTCTGCTTCCTCGGAATTTTCGCCGGCTTCCAAGCCGCGCAAGACAGCTTCTTCGTCGATCGACTCTTCAATACGCTTGAGCAGTTTATCGAGAGGTTGGAATAAAGAGAGCAGATCTTGCAGTCGTGTTACCCCTTTAGAGCGTTTCTCCCCAGTCGCGGAGAGGGAGGTCTCGTGAGATAGCTCATGTCGAATCCGGTCGAGCACCCTAGACACTGCTCGAATCCACCGGCCAACCTCCCATATATTCCGGCCATCTCCGCCTCGAGCCCGGAAACGCTGAACAATCCGCACGATGTCACCTAAACTCTTGATCATCCCTCTCAGTTCCGTCCGCAACTCCTCTCGGTCGACAAACGCCTGCACAAGGGCCAAGCGTGAGTTGATGACGTTAAGAGAGGTGGACGGAGTTGTCAGACTTCGAATGAGAAGTCGATGGCCGGACGGCGTGATCGTGGCATTCAAGACTGAAAGCAGTGTCCCTCGGGCGGACAGAGGTGAACTGCCTCGTGACTCATTGGCGGTAACAAGACCGCCAGGTCGGATCGCGTGACGTATCTCGAGGGCATGTAGAGTCGCAGCATCAATCTGCATGTGTTCAGAGCTGAATTGGCGGTTCGGCTCGGATGGGAGTTCGGGCATCGAGTCCCGAAGAGCGAATTGCAGATGATGTCGGAGAAGGGAAATAGCGAGGCCCTCTAGCGACGACGGGTAGGGTGCGGGCAGATCGGCGAAGGGAGCGGGTCTATCTAATTCTGGCGGCTGATAGGGATCGGCGAACGAAACGTGGACGCCGAGCACGCGGAGCAGTATTAAAAGGTCTTCAACGGTCCCTTTCTCGTCGTCGCTAGACGAGAGCTTGTCGGTCTGTGCCAGCCAGAGCTTTTTGAGCGATTTGTCGAGAACAACCTCTCTCGGTGCGATCCGAGCTAGTTCGTCTTCCATCTGAGCGAGAGTCGTATCCTTGGCGAAGAACTCGCCAGTCGATACATCCGTATATGCGAGCGACAGTGCGAGTGAAACATTCTCTCCCTTTCGCACCGCTGGGGTCGTGTCACCAACCGCTATAGCAAGGAGGTATCGACTCTCGTCTCCATTCATCCAACTCTCGTCGACCAGAGTGCCGGGAGTGACGACTCGTCCGACCTGCCTGGGCAACAAGTCCGCTGCCGACTCTCGCTGGTATTCCTCGACCAGAACAACCGTGTGACCGAGATCTTGAACGAGGATCTTGAGATACTTGTCGAGCTGAGTGTGGGGGAAGCCAGAGAAGGGGAAAAGACTGCTCTTGTCATTATTCAGCTTATACCGCTTGTAAGCCAGCTTGATGTTCAGTATGTCGGAGAGGTACAGCGCAGGACCGAAGTAGGACTGAGCCATGTTAGTACCAAAAGCTATAATCGGGGACTCACCTCATAGAACTTGCCAACGCGAGTGAGGACGATGGCATCGGGAAATCGCATCCGATGTTTGTAAACCACCTTGGATAGGTCGGTTCCCGGAAGTTCACCCGCTTCCACTGCTCTGAGGAACGCAGCCTCCCAGTCGAGACGCGGTTCCACTGGAGCCGTTGCAGGGCTTAGCGAGGGGATAGCTGTTCGCGAGGGTGCTGGAAAATTGAATTAGTGGCGGTGTTATCAGGACAATACAAGATGACTCACGGATAGCAATACCAGCAATACCACCGTGTCTCTCGTTCCATTTGCCCAAACCCGCCCTTGGCTTTCCGCTCGCATCTACGGATAACGAGGGAAGCTCGCATGACAAGACTCTGGTCCTGGTTTTCAAGGACTTCGTCTTCCGTTTGACCAGCTCTATATGGCCTTGCGAGGACGAGCTCGATATCGCTCGTACCCTCATGCATCTTGAAGCGGAAGCGCTAGCGCAAGCTGTGCGGTGACGGACAACATCGGGGTAGCGGAGGAGAAATCGAACGCTTGGGGTCATCGGTACATGATATCCGATCGCATTGAGGTGGACTGGACGGCTATTCGAGGTGGGAGAGCTTTGAGACAAGATGCAATGATGACAGGTATTTCTAGAAGCTCGGATGACCGCGCAGTCATTACACGCCACGTGGTCGTTTGATGTGTTTCAGCTGTCTTTGCAATCGGAATAGTTTGTATCTTCGACAAGGATAGATAGTCAAGATGGAAGGAATCAACGGGAAGGGTTCGACCTCGAAGTCTAGGCGCGACAACATCATCTACGTCCCTGACGCGCCTTTCAATGCCTCCCCTCAGGTTCCCTATGATTACAGCTCGTTGTCGGATTCAGATCCGGTGATATGCATCGACAATGGTAAGGCGATTTTGAGCGTCATGAGCGGTGCTGACGAGGTCTAGGGTCTCATTCATGGCGAGCCGGTTTCTCTACCCGGGAGGCACCGTCCATCGACCGCCTCAACATCGTTTCACGATACAAGGAACGGAAGCAGGGTCGGAATGTCATGCTCTTCGGGAAGGATACCGAGGCGGATGCGAATGCACGGGCGAATGTGAGGCAGATGTTTGATGGAGACATGTTGATACACGGGGATTTACTGGTAAGTACTGCAGACCTGCTTGCCTTGAGTCTGCAAGAGGCAGATCTCATCAGAACCCAATACAAGCTAATCCTTGCCCTCAGGAATGCGCATTAGACTATACCTTCATCACCCTTGGCATCGATACACCACGGATAGAGCATCCCGTGGTCATGACCGAACGCCTTGCAAATCCCCTCTTCACACGAGCCAGTACGATATACCTTCCATCGACAGACGATGTCAGACTGATCAGCATTATCCCAGTGACCTCCGAATTATTGTTCGAGCTTTATTCCGCTCCTTCCGTGACGTACGGTATCGACTCCCTCTTCGCTTTTTCCCGGCATCGACATCAGGACGGCCTTGCGGTCAGCTTGGGCCATAACGCCAGTACAGTCATACCAGTTGTGAATGGTCGAGGGGTCCTCAGCCGAGCGAAGCGGTACGCTCAACTTCAGATTCGATTTGACCCGACTGAGATATTCTAGGATACCATGGGGAGGCTCTCAAGCGGCAGAGGCGATTCTCAAGCTTGCTCAGCTCAAATATCCCTCTTTCCCCATTAAGGTCACTCCGACTCAAGCGGCTGTAGGCCTTGGCCTCGATCTGCATGGTGAAGCTGACGCATGCATAGTTTGTGTATCGAGAGCTGTGCTACTTCTCGTCTGACTACGAAGACGAGACCCGATTATTAGGGGATCCGGCAAAGATGTCTGCCATGACCCAGGTCGTGCAGTTCCCATACTCTCAGCCGGTGAATACAGGGAGCTCGTTGATGTAGCGTCGTGCTGACAATACTTAGGAAGTCGCAGAGAAGTCCGAGGCGGAGCTTGCTGCGGCTATGCAGCGGCGACGAGAGCAGGGCAAACGGCTACAGGAAATGCAAGCGAGGCAGCGAGCCGAGAAGGCAAGACTTTGTCGCCCAGAGACCAGTTCATGCTGACCCACCCTCTCAGCTCGCTGTCAAGCTCGCGGAGCTGGAGGATTACAAGACTCTTCTATCCGAGCGCCCAAGTCTCAAAAAGGCGGAATTCTTGTCGAAGCTATCCGAGATGACACCCTTCGAGACCGAAAGCGAGCTGGAGTCATATATCAAGCGGACTGAAGCGGACATCCGGCGAAAACAACGGAAGGATCAGGGTGAAGATGCCGAGCCTGAGGAAGAGCCGACTTTCCCGCTCGTGGACAGGCCGGATGAGGAGCTGAATGAAGAGGAGATCAAGGAGAAAAGGAGGCAGAGATTGATGAAGTCTGGCTGGGAGGCGAGGGTGAAGATCAGAGAGGAGAAGCAGAGGGAGAGGGAGAGACTTGTGGGCTTCTTTGCAGGTCGAAATGCTGAAGCTGATGTGACCTTCAGGAGGAGGAACAGCGCCAAGAAGAGGCGGAAAGAATACGAGATCCGTCAGGTTGGGCAACGAGATTGCGCGAGGAGCAGGAAGTAGGTTCTGGTGTCGCTTTCCCATCCCACGCAGAGCTGACATGTCTCTAGGCAGTGATAATCCGAATGCAAGAACGCAAGCAGCGACGAGCACAGCTTGGGGATCGGAAGTCCGCGGCGGCTCAGAATCGGATGAAGTCCATCGCTTCTTTGGCTGCAGATGTCAATGCTGGGAAGAAAAGGAAGAAGGAGCTGGATGGTGAGTAAATTGACAAATTATCACCGAAACTGAATGATACGATAGAGAAGGACGACGGTTTTGGCAGAGATGATTCCGACTGGGCGGTGTATCGCCAAATCGTATGTCCCAAATCATCTTCGCCTTCCAAGGCTCACTTTTACTTTCCAGGGCAACGACGAGGAGTCCGATGCTGAGGATGACGACCTCACCCAGCTTCAGTCGATTGAAAACCGGCTTCTTCAGCATGATTCCACCTTTTCCGAGGACGACACCATGGGTGGCCGAGTACAGGTCAAGCATGCTCTGATCAACGCGTTTGTGCGAGGCGGCAGTACAGAACGATTCGATGCCGATAATCTCGAGCACACCCATCAATTGCATCTGAATGTTGAGCGGATACGAGTGCCGGAGACATGGTTCCAGCCGAGCATGTTTGGGCTGGACTGCGCAGGTTTGGGAGAAGTGGCGGGGTGGGTGCTGAATAGCTTTGAAGAGAGGGAACGACGAAGGATGATGCAGGTGAGTTCTATAGGGCAGTGAACGAGCCAGATTTCGCTGAGAGTCGCAGTGTATCGTTGTGACCGGTGGTTCCGCGAACATACCAAATCTCCTTAACCGGATGCGAAACACCCTTACTCCCGTTCTTCCTTTCCTAGCACCATTCCAATTCCACTCAGCAATTGGCGGAGGTGATCCGAGACTGGAAGCATGGAAGGGCATGGCGGCGTGGAGTGGGTCAGATGAAGCGAAGCGGGCCAGGGTTACGAGGCAGGAATATGATGAGTGTGGCGGGGAGTGGTTGAAAGAGCATGCTTGGGGCAATGTACCGCCATGAAATTCTCAGGTGTCGACACAGCTCTTTACGTCGGTGTGACCGACTCTGAGCCTCCCTCGCTATACATCAAGTCAAGGAAGCTTTTGCTTTTGAGTGCTCGGTTGAGGAGGAGACCGGCTCGCGGTTGGACAGTGAAACCGCCTCAAAGGCGTCCGTTGATCCACATCATTATATTCGGGATACCCCTTCTGCTTCTTAACTCAGCCTCGTATAAACTGTCCTTCCCATTGATAATAAGGACGACTTTCGACCTCAGCGGTCGCCCTCGCGCGCGCCACCGAGCTGCATTACCGCTAGCAGCTCGACCCATCGTCCATCACGTCCTCACCCCCCCCCAGGAAAGGAAGTGATGACGAAGGCGCTGACTCCTCTTGGAGCCTCTACAAGCCATATTTCAAACGTCAAGATGAGCGAGAGTCGTTTGCGAGAGCATGTTTCCGGGCGCAGTCGGAATCTGGCCTCCGTGACACGCTGCATAGTCTCACCGATCCCTTCGTTCATCCGGAGCAAGTACGCTTTTGGATGACTGACCAGGATTTCCACTCCGAGCCGTACATCATCAGTGATGGAGGAGATGGTGATTTTTCGGAGCCGACGTTCGGCGTCGCGGTGTCTCTACCGAGAATGCTCCAGCCGGAGATACTGTGGAGCATCGAGCCGGAATACATCGTGGAGTACTTTGACCGCAATTTGATTTCGGGCGAGTTGGCTGAGGCGATGGCTCGATACGTCGATCACAAGTTCAACGAGTCCAATGCCGAGATCAAGGGGCTTGACGTGATTGATTGGGTCCAGCAGTCGATCCACGACCTCCGCAACCTCACCAAGGTCTTCACCAAAGATGACTTTCAAAAGTACATCAAGGCAGACGGGACTCGGCCTATCACATGGAATGATGACCGGGTGATCATCGTCGATCACAAATCAAAGCAGGATGGGACCATCCAGTTGAAGCTCTTCTTCGATGATCCACCAATCGAATCGGACCCGACCTATGTGGAGTCTGAGGTATGGCGCGCATGGCGCCACAGGCGAGGCGTCCCGGAGGTGGAGTCCCCATCCGAGGCTTCTAACGGCGAATCGGATGAAGTGGGAGCCGATCAGAATGAGCTCGAAGGCGGACCGTGAGGAGCGACAGGTGTTTCTGAGGTGGCAGCCGTCCATGTCGATATCACGTATACATGGGTGTATTATAGAGACTTCGCTACAATATGGCTTCACATGTCACAAAAATTCATCACCACTTGAGCTCCCAAGCTTCGTTGAGATTCCCTGCCAAGCCTCCAACGATCACCTCATCCGTCTCCGCTTTGTATGTGACATTCGAGACCGTCTTCCCATTTAGTGTGACGCTTCCGGGCTTGGACGTGACAGCAAGCAGAGTGATCGTTGATAGCTTTTGGGGGATCTCGTAGTTCCCCGACACAGTGGAATTTAGGCATGAGCCGCTTGTCGCCACGAGAGTGAGGCATGACTGCTCAGTCACTGGTGTTCCTCCAATCAGCTTTACTTAGACGTGCGTGGAGGAGATAGCGCACCAGGAAAGGAGTTCCCATCATCGATCTTTGCGACTCCCTCCGCATACCCCTTTCCATCCAGCGTAACAAGCAAGCCATACGACCCGTTCCTCGTGTCGGTCAGCGTGTACTCCACGTCGGCATGCATCAGAATGATGGAGCCTGAGCGAACGTGCACCGGGATGCTACCAAGCGGGGCGGCGACGGATACCGTGTCGCCTGCAGAGGTATCTAGCTTCTCATGGGTAAAGAAGTTTGTCCACGTGACGCCGTCTTCGGTCGGGAAGTTCCCGGTGACGGTACTCTGATTCGGCTGAAGTTGGGGCGTGACGAGAATCGACGAACCGATCATAAACTGCGCGTCGTTGTCGTACAGAGACGGATCGTCGAATTCGTGGAAGAGAGCTCGGACGGGCGGTGCGCCAGTCTGCGAGGCTTCGGCGAATAGAGTCTCCCAGTACGGCAGAAGGGAGTATCTCGCATTGATAGCAGTGATGCTCGCCGCCGCCACCGAGTCCCAACGATAAGGTTCCTGCGCAAGCGCGCCCTTGGTATTATGGTTCCGGTAGAAGGGGAAGAATGCGCTTAGCTGCATCCATCGGTTGCAGAGTTCCTCATCGGTATTGGCATTGAAACCACACGTATCCGGTCCGACCATCGGGATCGCAAACAGGTTGAATTGTAGGACGCCTTGGATCGATCGTTTCATATACGCCCAGGTGGCGTAGTTGTCCCCGAGCCAATGAGCTGTCTTCCTGCCGATGCCCGCAAAGGTCGAACGGCCGACAATGAATGGTCTCAGACCAGGTTTCAGGCTCAAGAGCATCTCGTTCGTTGCAATCTCCTCCAAGGAGCCCCATATGCTGCAGGCCAGTCATCAGCTATGTTTCCTGGATTAAGAAGTCGACCCACTTGTGCACAGAGTACGTCTGAAGTCCGCCAGAATGCGTGGCGTTCGGGCTGACAGTGCTGTGCGAGAGGCGAAGTCCAGCATTACCGTTCCTGATTGGATACGGCGGCTCGTCAACCAAGGGTATCTGCGGCACGTAGTTTCCGATCTGTCGCGACTCGATCCCAAGAGGAGCTGAGCGTTTGGCAGGCGAAATGGAGCGGGGCAGAGCCAGCTTTCGCTCGACATCCCGTTTGGCGGCCTCAAGATCGAAATCAGAAGATCGTCGCAGCGCAGTATTATTCGGCAGAGTCCCGTCTGCCCCAGAGTCCGTGTAAGTCAGCTTCCCATCAACAGTCTGTACAGTGTGTAAGCGCCAACAAGAGTGGCTGTAGTTCAGCGCACTATGTTTCCGCTAATCCCGGAGGTGAAGTTGTCGTACCCCTCCGGCCAGTTGACCGGCATCTGAACAGGTGGATTCACGGCGCTTTGTTGAAGTTGCGAGGCATTGAGATGAACCGTCGAGTTTTCAGCTGAGCCATCGACGAAGGACGAAGGCTCGTTCATCTGAGCGGAGTTAGTGGTAGAGCAATCGGCCCGAGGAGCCGTGGCTTACATCTAACCAGACACCTGGAAAGTGTCAGCTTTAAAGCTTTCAGGACGGCTGGACGAACCGTCGAAATCCACAATCAGAGAATGGTTGTAGAACACCTCATTCCATACTGTCTGCATTTGCGGGGCATACCAATCTGCAAGACTTAGATCAGGCCAGCCATGGAGGAGTCCAAGTTTACTTACCAGGGAAGACAGTGTATCCAGGCCACACGGTACCGATGTACTCCGTGCCGTCGGGATTGTGCATCCATGTGTCGAGCTCGTGACCGCGCTCATATAAGTTGTACTACCCCACAAGAGTCAGGTGCGGACTACCACGACGTAAGGGCAGCATACCGAGTCAGACGAATTGTACAAGATGCCTATCCGAGATCAGCGGGTACTAAACGGAAGGCAGAGACTTACCAACAGCGGCATCCACGATCATGATCTAACATGAAAGGTCATCATAATGTGCGGATAAGGTAGAGAAAGCTTACGTAGTGCTGGTTCATCGAGTGCAGGTCGTCCACGAAAGCCTTATAGTCGGTTGGGTCGAAGTTGATGTCGTACTGGAACTCTCGGTACCTCTTCATCCCTTCACATCCATAGGATCAATACCTCACCGTACCCGGTTCTTTGCTACTTACAATCGATATCGTTCCACATCCTAGCTCGCGTTCAGCTGTGCAATTTGCTCGACGTACGAACACGCACACTTCCAGCGGTATCCCTGCCTTCCGCATAGCCGTCACCTGCTTTTTCGTCTCCGCGAGACTTCCATAGCCCCAGCGGCAGAGGTGGAATCCGAACGACCAGAATGGCATGACTTGAGGCAAGCCTACGGTTTGAGCATATTCCGAGGCTACATCGTTCGCTGTGGGGCCGGAGAGGAAGTCTGCTCGCATGGTCAGTCATGTTCTATAGGTGTGATGCAAACGGACAGAAGTCAAGGGTCCCGCCGATCGCTCGGTACTCGATGACGCCATCGCGCAGGATGACATCCATGCCGTTTGAGCTACGCCGTCAGGTTTGTCGGGGACGTTTGAGCTCACTTGAGCAAGAAAACGCCATGCGCCATAGACTTCTTCGTAGTCTCGTTGAATCGGGTCTCCATGTACATCGGATGCGTCCCGTCTTCCAAAACGACATCATAAGTTGATGCCTTGAAGTAGCGTAAGGGTCTACGCACAGACGTTCTCGTCTACTGGATCTCCAATGTCTCGCGCCCAGAAAGTCTGGACCGTCCCGCTCGAGTTCCTCCTGTACCCACTTCCCGCCTGCAGAGAATTAGCTGTCGACGGCCGATCCAAGGAGACAGTGAACCCACAAGGACTTCTCCCAAGCCAAAGATATTTGCCCCGACCGGCAAAGTCGATGCTATCTGGAGATACTGGTCCTCCACCACCAGCGGATATCCGGGCAGGTACGTGTAATTGCTTGCCACACCCTCAATCAGGACCTGATCATCGTGCACCGGGATATTCTTCGCTCGAGTATCAAATAGCACCTGACCATCACTTTTGCGTGTGATCCAGAACTCGAATGGCGACGAGTTGTATTCAAACTCGAGGTCGCTCTGCTTCACGCTGTCTGAGCCGGTGAGAGTACGGTTGGGTCGAGGTAGAAAGGAGTCCGAGATTTGGTATTGGTGCAGCGGTGAATCGTATATGTGGACGTGTAGTCGAGAGGTGGTCTCGTATTCGACAGAGAGGGTCAGGTCAGGGAGATCATTGCCGTAGGCTGAGCATCTGTTAAGGAGGGACAAGGAAGCGAGCAGGCCACCTGTCGAACTGGTCGATACTTTGGTGACATTATAGCCTGGACGTATTCATCATCAGCATGAGTAACCAAGAGATGGAAGACCGCAGCATGCCTTGACAGGAGGTGACGTCCCCCGAGAAATGGCCATTTTGTGACTTGATAGCTAGAGATGATACTGCTCGGGCGGAATGCAGGTGTTGTTCAGGGACAGTGGGAACTGCGAGCACTAGAGGCAGTAAGAGCGCGATACTCGTCAGACCGCGCATCTTGAGGGGAGTCTTGTCCTGCTATCGGAAAGCGAAGCAGTAGAAGAATATCAAGTTCAAGCGGTTATATATATCAACCGGTTCGTCAGCGGTTCAACATGTCCTCGGGTGTGCCTGGATGGAATCCCTAGTGGCATGGAGGCGAAATGGAGCATGTGGTGAGGCTCAGCAGCTGACTTCTGCCGCTCCTGGACGATCGTTTATGTGACAACGCTAGGACGGACTTCGGCGTAATTCGTAGACTATGATGAGAAGAGCTGGAGGCAATGTTGCAGCCACTTACGTAATTGTCATAGTCCATGGGATCTCTTCGCGGAACCTTGCGGCGCGACTCTGCGTTACGACGGAGCATTGAATAACCGGCCCAAACAGGCGTGGGGGAATCCCGACGTTTGAATAAAGCGGAGAAATGATGCGCAGGGCGTCGCATAAAATTTGGAAGGGGAGGTATGCGGACATGCAATGCGAGTGGTGCTTACTTATACGTCATCTATGTATCTATGTCATATCCCCAGTGGACCAACGCATGACACCCTCATAAATGGCTAGGGCGGCGGCGGTGCTGGGGAATGCGCGAAGGACAACCGGGACGAATCCCTGCCACAGTCAGCTACAGTCCCTAGGTGCCATGATGGGCGTACTCGGTATAGATTTCGTATTCGAGCTATACTATTCCATCCGAGACTTTTCCGCGGATCGAAGGTCTCTCGCCAGATCTGTCGGTAGGCGTCAATCGCGCCACGATACCGCGGATTGGTGACGGAGTCGGCTGGCCATGTAAGCGAGGCTTGATAAAGAATCTGGCACCCTCACTCATAATGCGGTTCTTCACGTTATCGAGGGCTTTAAATTCAGTCAGATTCGGTCACCCAGTCAGGGAAGGTCACCCACGCAACGCCGTACTCCAGTACATATTCGCCGCCATCCCTCCCGCCCAAAAGTTCGCTGCCGCCTTCGACATTTCCCAGCTGGTCCCTTCCCAGCTCATAAACAGCCTGTTGAAAACCTCGAAGCCTACTGATCAGGGCCACCTTCTCTCTAAAGACTCACCTCCAAACATCGCAGCAAAACAGGTCCGATAAACGAAATTCGCCCCGACTCCCTTCCACATCCCTCTTGATCCCTGACCCCGGTAAGTCTGGCGAACCACGTCGACAGGCCCAGAGAACTGCTTGCGAAAGTTGTCGGTCTGGGCGGATTGCAGCTGGAGCTTGCACTTGATGAGCTCCGTGGGATGGGCGATCGCCGCGCTGGCCAAATTAGCAAGGTAAGATGACGGGAATGAGCAGCCTACTTGGTCCATCCCGCCATGATGCCTGCGAGACTATGACCGAGGATGGAGAGTCTCTGCAACTCTGCTCCCGCAGCGGAAGCTCCCGGTATCCGTTCGCCGAAACCGTGTGAGGTGAGGAACATGCGGTAGTTATGCAGGCTGAGGCGATGAGCTCGGTCGAGGCAACAGGTGGAATGTCTTACCTGCCCATCAAGATTGAGTCGGTGATACCCCAAGAGACCGCTGGAACCGAGGCGCCCTTGTACAGCGCTCTAGGCCCCTAACACTGTCAACAAGTAGTCTCGGGTATGAAAAGGAACACCGACCTCTTGCTTGATGGTCGTGGTAAGGCAGTGCCATGCCCCGCCGTAGGAGCCTCTCGGAGCGCATTGTACTGTCCCTCGTCAACGAATTGTTTCGCATCGTCTGCTAGACTCACGCCGAGTCTACGTTCAGCATTTAGCATCTCGCCTACCGATATCCAAATAGGAGCTCACCTTGATAGTGTCAAACGGGTGCCCGACCACAAGCTTCGTCATCCTGCACGATCAATAGCGTCCAGAACCTCATGCAGACTATTCACCCAGAGCAGACACCCGCCGGGAACCCGGAGAGCGGGTTATGCGCTTTCGATCTCTCCCCATCATCCCCCGCCTCGGGCACGTCGGACCATACGTCCCGCTCCAGCTGAGTCCTCACCGTGATCGGCATGTCGACGCTTGTCGTCTGCCTCTCAGTGCTGGATTCCGCATGGGCGATGTCAGCATTGATGGGCGAGGAGGTTGGGAGGGAAATATTCTGAATATTCTACGAGGCCGAACATCGCTGGTGTCGGATTCCGATTGATCTGCCCGATCCTATCCCCTGACGGAGATCAGGTCCGTGTCCGTGTAAATATATATGCTAGCTCTTGAGCAGGCAATGATAATTGTAAACGAGGCCAAGCTTGAGATGGACACATACTGTCGCTCAATCTCGATGAAGAGCTGAAAGGCAATATGGCATCTATTCCCGCCGTGGACCGACTTTTGACACTGCCAACGCCTTGACGCTCTTCTGCTCATTACCTCCGACTCCCTCGATGTCCTCCGGCGCCTCCCCCTCGGAATTGGTCTGCCATCATCAGCCAAGTACCGTTCCCATGCGCTTGATACCTACTCGCTCTCGATCTGCCCCAGCCTCGATGAGCAACACAGCTGCAGCACCATGTCCACTTTCCATCGCGAGGTGTAATGGGGTATTTCCTGCTACGATCAGCTTCTTTCTGAACGAACAGGGACGATCATACCTGCCCGGTCGGCCCCGTTCAGCCGTGTCTTTGGTCTTCCTTCAGGCGGGTTGAGCAAGATTTGGAGAAAGGCGGTGGATCCGGTGGTTGCGGCTCGGTGGAGTGGGAATTGGGAAGCTCGGTCTTTCGCGTTGATCTGATCAAGTCAGATGGTACTGCGGGACAGTCGGGAATGACGAACATCGGCGCCCTTGGCAACCAGTAATCGTCCAATCTAACCTCCCTTATCAGCTTCATTCTTCAGCACGAGACCTCGCCATACCGCTACATGTCCTTTCGAAGCAGCGTAATGTCTGACAACTCATCAACACATATTGAAAGCACGGACGGGCGGGCTTACAAGGGCGTTTGGCCTTTCTCATTCGCCGCGTCCACCTTCGCTCCCGCGCTCAGCAGCTCGGTGACCGCATCATACTGCCCCGACGCCGCTATCGCGAGGGGTCAGCGCCGCAGCTATCCTTCCTTTACTGACTGACGGACCTCCTACCATGAGCGGCGTCCATCCCACCGCGTCTCGAGCTTCCAGGTCCGGATGATAGGAAAGGATAAGCTGGATCATATTCAAGTTCGAAGTCGTTGCTGCCCAGTGGAGTGGTGTTCGGCCATCCTGGAGCATCGGTCAGCGAGCGTCAGGGTGGGATCGGGCTCAGCACACGTCGTCTTTCGCATTGATGAGTTTTGGGTCTTCGGAAAGGAGGGAGCGGACGAGACCTGGCTGGCCTAGGTTCTGTCAGCTAGTCCATCCAGGGTTACAAAGTGGTCTGTACCTTCCAGAGTAGCTTTATGGATGCCGAAGAAGAAGCCGGACATGCTGTGTATGAAGCCTGAGACAGGATGAGAGACGTCGATTCCCTATACGCAAGCGAGCAGATCCTTCACGGAGACCCCGCTTCTTCCCGCCGGGATTCACGGAATGGTATTTGCCATGCTAGCGAGACAAATTTCACAATGGCAATGTCGAACCTGGATGAGTTGCTTCTGAAGGTCGAGGGCGGAAGAAAGAGGGTTGATGGAGATCGAGTTGTGCAGGTCCCGCGTCAGGATAAGCTGGGACGAGGACATCGATCTCAATGTGACAAGCAGTGTGCTCGAATACCTCGTCCGCCTGACCAAGCATTATTGCCCTGATTTCAATGCCAACACCCATCGACGACAAAGAAGGATGACACGGCTGCCCCCCTAAAGCAGTCTCTCGGAACACACGACGCAGCGCATTCGCGGCTCTCACTCGACAAAGGTCCATCGGATGATTGAGATTGCGCTTCTTCGACTACCAGGTCTTCCCGAACCTCTGCTCCACCCTTCCAACCTCCTCCTTAACATGCTCCATCAACTGACTCAGCTTCGTATATCTCGGCTTCCATCCGATGCTAATACTCCTCTCGCTAACCGCACGACTGTTCTTGCCCATGAAGAAGTACTTCTTCAGCTCATCCGGCTTTTACGAGCTCGGTTCAGCGGTCGTCGCCCATCCTCTTTGTCGAGGAGAGTGGATCCGATGGTCTGGACAGCCGAGAGTACGGTTCGCTCGCCCGACGCGCCAAAGTAGAAGCCGGACTTCCCATGGCCGACGTCCCCTCGGAGGGCGCCCTCGTAGACTCGTGCATAAAGGTCGCCGGTATCCTGGATGTGTACGTGGGGCCATATGATCGCGCCTGATATCAGTTAAACCCGGTCGTAGGGACGTACCTTTTCCGATCATTCCCGCTTGCTTACGGTCGAGACCCACCCGAATGCGCTTCGGGATCTGTTGCGAGAAGGAATTGGAGATGCCAGCGTCGAGCAAGTCGCCGGTTCCTACTCCCCAGATGGTTGAGGGGAGGATGATGTACGACCGGGAATCCCCCGCTTCGTCCGCAGCGGTGATAGCGAGATCGACATTCCAGTGAGATGCGGTGTCGGTGACTTCATCGATTGAGCGGAGTGCAGATGAGTCGTCCGTTTTCGGCTTTGAATACAGGTCGGTATAGATCTATCGTCAAACAAGAATCAGCTGAAAAGCTCACGATTTCCCCGGGATACATCCCCTTAGCATCATCCACCAGCACACCAGTTCCACTCGTAAGTATCAAGATTGGAGTCCGCCCAGTCTTAGCCTTTCTCAGTTTCATCCCCTCCAGCATCGCCTCCATCCCAGGTAAATCGTCCGCGTCCGCAGCCGAGAACACAATATCATGCTCATCGGCCGCCTTAGTAAGCTTGTCAAGATCCTCGAGCCTGCCGACTGGGGATCAATCGTTACTCCTGTGGGAGGTTCAAGATGTTTGATGAGCTCCGCCTTCTTTGGGTCGCGCACGAGGGCGGTGATGTGTGTTGGCAGACTTGAGAGGGATAGGAGGTTTTGGATGACGGTGCCGCCGATGTAGCCTGTGATGCCTGAAAGGAAGACTCGGTACTGGACCGCTGTGGATGAGGATGCCATCATCTGTGGTACTCCCACTGCTCATAGTCTAGCTTCCCATAGCCTAGAAGAGTATCACCCCATGGGAAATGCAACACTAGCGGTTTGGCCTCCACCGACAATCACGTCCTCGACACGTGTTGAGACTCGCCACCGAAAACATCGAGAACAGTAATAATTAAACGGGTACGAGCTGGCATCATCGCTCCGATCTCATTGACCATACATGTACAACCTTACCATCTGATACGCGAATCAGATCTTCTCCCCGCCGTCCAGCCTCTAGCCACCATCCCTGCGTTATGGCGCAGGTTCAGCTTTACGTCTATGACCTCTCCCGGGGTATGGCCAAGAACATGTCGTTGATGCTCACCGGGAAGCAAATAGACGGTATATGGTGAGTCGTTCCATTAGCGACTACCTGATGCTGACTTTTTGTAGGCATACGAGCGTGGTCGCTTATGGCCGGGAAATTTTCTTCGGTCAAGGGATCATGGAAGCTCGGCCTGGAACGACACATCACGGTCCGCCTATGCTGGTCATCGATTGCGGCAAGACTGAGATAGACGAGGAGACCTTCCAGGAATATCTTGTCTCCCTGCGAGAGATGTACACTGCTTCGGCGTATCATCTCATGGACTTCAATTGCAATCATTTCACGGCGGATGTGGTGGGGTTCTTGACGGGTGCTGTCATACCCAGCTGGATCAGTGGTGAGTCCGGCCTAGCCCTGTGGGATTAGTCCTGAGTTGTTCCAGGTCTTCCTGCTGAGTTTCTGTCGACGCCCTTCGGTCAAGCGATGCGACCCCAGATCGACGCCATGTTTCGCCGGACAGCACCGACCGAGCACCCAGTTGCTGGGACCGCCCTACCTACACCGCCCGAATCCGGGACTTCCACCCCATCACCCTTTGCATCAAGCCTACTCTCCTCTGTAGCTGCCCAGGCGACCGCTCCTATTCCCGCAGCGACTCCAACGCCTGAGACTTCCCCTCTCGTCCTTGTCTCGTCCACCTCCAACTTCGATTTGATCCTCAAACAGCACCCGGCTGTAGTCGTCAATTTCACAAATACCCCTGGATGTCCGCCATGTCGCGTCCTAAAGCCGGCCTACGAGGCGATTGCCGCTGATTCCGTGACGAGCTACGGTGTAAAGGGTGCCCGCTTCGTTGAGGTGGAACTCGGAATTGGCGAGGGTCGCGACATCGCGGCGCGGTATCAGGTGCACGCTACACCGACATTCATGTTCTTTCGCGGTGGAAAGAAGGTGGACGAGCTGAAAGGAGCGAGTAAGAAGGAGCTGGAGGTGAAGGTGGAGTCTTTCCTTGAGGACTGCTACCCTCGACATCCCCATCGCAAGCTCTACCTCCCGGCGATCGAGGCGATACCAATAAATCCGATCACTTCAGCGAACGTGCCGGCCTATCCTGCTTTGCTGTCCAAGCTGGAGAGTTTTGGCGCTGACAAGGGAAAGGTGGCGATCTTGCGTGGGAGGGTCGTGCCGGTCCTGGAAGGCAAATTAAAGCCATCCGACGCCGACATACAGAATCTGATCACGGATTGGACAACAGACTCGAACGACCTCTTGTCGTCTCTGAAACCCGAGTCCACCTTCCCAATTATCGATCTTTGGCGCATCGGCCTCCTGAAACAGCGTTTGTCATCCCTTCTCGCCATTCTCCTGTGCCCCGCACCATCACCGCCCGCCGACCCGATATCTCCAATCCTATCCCTGGCAGCCTCAACACTCACCACCGCTTCCACATCCACGTCGAAACCCTTCCTCCTTACTGTGCTTCGACTTCTCACAAACCTTCTCGCTCCTCTCCCGATCGCCAACATCCTCCTATCTTCCACCTCACCTTCGCCCTTACGGGCCGATATCATCTCCATCCTAGTCGACTCCCTCCTTCATCCAGATACACCAGTCCGAACAGCTGCCGCAGGGGTTGCAGTGAACCTCGCGGGCTGGCGACATCGGATCGCAAAAGAACAGCGGAAAGGTGCGGACGAGGTAGAAGAGAGCGACTGGGAGGTGGACATCATTAGCGCGCTCGTCGAGGCGATAGGACGGGAAGCAGACGAGGAAGTGGCTCATCGCTTGCTCGCGGCGCTTGGACTGCTGATATACCTTTCACCATCGTATGTGAGCTCGGTTCAACCGTTGTTGGCCGTGCTGGATGCGAGGGGGACGATCGAGGGGAAGGTCAAGGGTTCTAAGAAGAAGGAGGTGAAGAAGCTGGCGGAGGAGATTGCAGGGATGCTATGCTAGAAACTCTGCGAGTAGCTGGAAACCCGTTGCGCGGTTCAATCAGACCACTGGATGAGAATTATCCGGTGGCAAAGGTAAACACGTGGGGGATTTGAATTTTGAGCGGCAACGCTGCTAAAATAAGGCGCGCGTCTATCAACATCAGCTTCTGGTTGGTTCAAGTATAGCTTTCTTGCGTCCCCCTTTCCGGTTTATTGACACTTGTATCTCTGTTTGACGATATCATCCTATAGATCTTGAGCGACATGCGAATCGAATAGTACGAAGAGCCGACTACAGTTGAAAGTTGAATACTTGGTCAAACAAGGTCCGAGCGGTGTTTCAGGTATGCTCATAGCCTTCGCCCCTCTTCCGTATCTGACCAAGCACACAGTTTGGACCACTCAATCCATTCGCTTCCCCATCATAACGTATTCCCAGACGAGATTGGAGGACAAGATTAGGACTGGAGAGCGTGTGTACTTCGTTGAATCTGTAAGTTGGGGTTGATTGACTCTCCTCTCCATCACTTCCTTGAATTACCATGCTTCCTGCATCCGTCACTTGATCGGCTATCCTTGTTAACGGCCGGATGAGCTTTTTGTTTGTTGACGAGTTTCCAGGCCGATCGCACAACGTCTCGCATCTCCTATCATCATTCAACATCATGGCACCACTCCCCTACCCCGCTACTCCGCCTCCGCTACCGCACTCCATTTCCAGCCCTAACCTGAGCCTCACTTCACCCAATCCGCAATCCGCGGCCGCACCATCCAAGAATTATCATCCGTACCTCATCCAGACCACCTCGTCATCCCTGCTCACGCGATTTAACTCGTCTCCCTCACAACCATTAACGGATCTCAGTAATCATCGACCGAGTCGGAGCATGTCGAGTCTGAGTCAAGCTGCCCGTCCGGGCCCATTGCAGGAGCATGACGGGAGAATGAATGTAGAGAGCCCAAGTGTCAGGCCGAGGATGAGAAGGAGCGGGACATTGCCGACTTTGTCGTCTGTCGCGGAGAAGAAGGAGAAGGGCGAGGAGGTGCCGATCAACCCAAAGCTGTGGACCCCTTCGGAGCTGGCGCGATACCTCGGCCAGAACCTGCGTACGGGGGGTTCGGACGGTAGTGGACAGACCTTGCCGGCGCCACTGGTAAAGGATATCGAAAGCTGGGTATTGAGGCAGCAAGTGACCGGGCGAGTTTTCTTGAAGGGAAATGCCGATGGCTGGGCGTGAGTTGTCCCCGCTTATCAGTATCATCAGCAGATGGAATCAAGCGGCTTGAGACGGGGGGACTAAGGGGTCCGAGCTGACCGACCGCAGTAGTGCGTCCCGCCCTCCACCATTCCTCCCGCTACTCCTCTCCATATCCCGCCGACTCCGCCGTTCTTCTCTTCAAAGCAGGATTGCCCGGAGCTCCGACTCGTCACGCTCCCTCCCAGGCGCCGGCTTACCGGACGAGTCATCTCTTGGCACCGGGTCCCTACTTGAGGAGGAAGAGCTTCTCTCTGACGAGGAAGACGAAGTGACCGGCGTCCGGCGTATGGCCAACGCCTTCGATGCCCGCGGTTCGACTTCCGAGGCGAGTGGAGATGACGAGCCGAGCCCTGAGAAAGTCAAAGCGCAATGGACCGGAGGGAGCGCGAGCAGCGAGGGATGGAAGAGGTGGGAATTGCAGAGGAGTACTACCGGAAGCTCGCAACAGGGTGGATATGCGAGGAAGAGGCGCGAGTCGAACCTCAGCCTAAATGGTATGGCGGATGCTGAGTCGAGCCCGGTGGTGCGGAGTCAAGAAATGCGGGACTCATCGCCAGAATCAGACATCGTCACACCCATGAACGACGTCCCTGAAGAGGTGGAGATAGCGAATGCCGCTGTCATCGCAGACGTTCAGATGCAGACCGATCCGACAGAGATAATTGAGCCGAGTCCACCACCACCATATACTTCGCCATCTGGTGATACTCCGATAACGCCCGCCGACCTCCCCACCCCCCCGCTTCACATTCTTCGCTCGGACCGCAGCTCGATTACCCCAACACCAGATCGACCCCGGCTCCTTTCTGGCTTAGGTCTCTCCCCCGTCACTCCGGTCGATACGCCATCGAAGGATGCATCCAGATCTCCGCACATGGTGAAGATGCTTCAGCACACGACGACCGGCATCAACCCATACGCTGCACTTCGACGGACGTCTTCGTGCAATTCGGCGAATGGCGGGTCCAGGATAGAGTCGGTCCTGTCAAGTCAATTTCCAGAAGATGAGACACCACCGCCGGGTGCCGCTGTCGAGTCCGAGCGTTCCCGATACAGTACTTCCCGTCGGGTCACTCTCCGGCCTAATACGGTCAATGGCCTGTTCCGCAAAGAAGCTTCGCTACCCGAACAGACCGAACGCGAGCGGGAGATGGAGACTCAGGTCGCCTCCCTTCTTGGCCGGATCGTGGACCTGGAAAGCCGCCTTGATCGTGCTAGTCGTCCTCCGAGCCCAGTCAGCCCTATGCTCGCGATCTTCCGGGAATCTGTTCTGGATCGCCTTGGCCTGGGACCGATAGACCCAGAAGACCCACTTCCGAAGCGGATCAAGGAGCTGCCCGTTTATCTCTTCTTCGTTGGCATGGGCGTCGGGGCGGTGATGGTGAGGGTTTTGTTTGGGCGAGCGCGGTAAGGTAGCGGAGAGTTGACCTCGTCAATCCTTTTCATCGTGTTTGAATCTCCATCATGATCTTCCCTTGCGCAATCTGGTCAGATCCTTGATGCTCAACTACACTCGTATTCTTGTTTATCTATCTTGATCGCCCTTGCTCATTAATGACCTTTGACGTCCATCATGTATCGATAAATGCCTATCCATCGGGGATCCGGAGGACCACGTGGACAGATCGACTTCCGGCGAGGTTTGTCTTCCTTTGATTCGGGCACTTGACGTTGATTTATAATCTGGCCAAAGCTTTACAGGTCGAGGCTCGGACGACTTAAGGATACACCTGAGCTTGGCATGCGCGAGCACGATGCATGCAGGCACTGAACCAAAGAAGAGCACATCATCTCACGCTGGTCGAAGAAATACGGCGACCGAGCATTCCCGCTGACGCGGCTACGTAATGACGAATATGGATCATATATAGCCCGTGTCTTCCTTTTCCGATCTTCCACCAAAACCTCACGATGAGAGTCCTAAATCTGCTCCCATTGCTACCATTTGCCCTCGCCGCACCCACCAAGCAAACCATCCCCGAGCTCAGCGTCTCGGATTGGCACTCGATCCAATCCGGCTTCCAGGATGGTCTCCGCTCGCTCTCGAGCTGGAGCGTCTCCAAGGCCGAGGAGATGATCGATCGCTTTGAAGAGGTCGAGGCTGCCAAAGATGATAGCCTCACCATCTGGGGTCAGCTCAAGGCGGATCCTAATAGCTTTTCGAAGCTCGTCAAGGTCATCGAAGTGAGTCGATCGGATCGGGCGATGAGAGAGAGAGTTGACGGGAAGTAGTTTGAGGAGACGGCGATCAAGTATCTCGACGATAACGAGTTCAAGCTCACCTTCTTCGTACGTCCTCCCGATCTCGCGGAAATCAAGCTGATGAGGGGTAGGCACCGAACAACGATGCGTTGACTCCGCCTGACCACCACCACCATCACGATGATGACGATGACTTGGCTCTCGTCGAGGTTTGTCTATAATCTTCTTCCTGAAGCATCGCTGATAGAGACCAGCTCATGCAAACCCCGTCCCTCTCCGCCGTCTCCGCGGCACTCGAGTCGGACCGCACCCTCAGCGCCGCCGACGATGACGACGATGATGACAAGAAGAAGCGGCGCAGGCAGATCTTCAAGTTCATCGTCAAGGAGGTCCTCAAGTACCACGGTCTCATGGAGGCTTACACGCTCAAGGAGATTGGCGAGAACGTTACCGTCCCTACTGCGCTCAAGGCAGAAGATGGGAGCTTCGGTGGACTTCAGAGGCGTATCCGCATCGAGAAGTCGTTGATCCCTCCCTGTAAGTGTCTATCATGGAGGCTGGGTACCCGGCTGACATTCCTTAGCCGTGAAGCTCAACTTCTATGCCAAGGTCCTTGTCTCGGACATTCAGTGCAGCAACGGCTACCTCCACACCATCGACCACCCGCTTCTCCCCCCGGGATCGATCTTCGAGTCGGCCTTCCTCTTCCCCGATACTTTCGCGACCCTCACCAGCGCCGTCCAGGGTCTCGACGCCCGCAAGTTCCTCGAGTGGCACTACGACAAGGAGGAGTCCACCCCCGGAAACCCGAAGTTCACCGGTACCCCGTTGACCACCCTCTTCGCGCCGACCAACTTCGCCTTCGGGCGTCTCCCGCCTAAGCTCAAGCTCTTCCTCTTCTCCCCATTCGGCGAGAAGGCGCTCGCTAAGGTCCTCATGTACCACTACATCCCCAAGACGCTCTTACTCTCGGAGCTCCTCTACACTGAGAAAGACTCCGAGATCTGGGGCTTCAACGACAAGGTCGAGGCGATGGAGTACTTCAACATGGATGGTGACACGAATGCCAAGAAGGAGATCATCGTCAAGCCGGCGCTGCCGAACAGCGAGCTCAGGGTTGAGGTTGAGAGGAAGAAGGTCCTCCCCATCGATGGTGAGATCGGTCGATCTGTTCCGAGAGGAGATGCTGACTGTCTTCAGATGGAGTCAGGACCATCGTAAAGGTCAACGGCGTCTACGTGACCGTCATCGACGTGCCCGCGCGCAACGGCGCCATCCACGTACGTTCCCCAGATGTCCATGCGACCATCGGCTGATTTTGTGAAAGGTGATCGACACCGTCCTCGTGCCCCCGCACAAGCACCACGACCACGCCAGTGCGGATATCTCGTCGGTTGACTCTTGGGAGAACTGGGAGCAGTGAGTCAACTACTTCATTCCATTTGCGATAGCTGACGATCGCTAGGTGGCTCCCGGCTTTCGCCGATGAGGAGTAGGTGGATCGCTGTGGAGATCACAAGCGGATGAGGCATGTATTGTGAAGCAGAGAGCATAGTAAGAGGAAGGAAGCAGACAGAAAGCCGAGAGCAATTGCATGTAAAATAGTGTGACGGCGACTGCCTGGATTTCCGTCCCTCGTCGAATGTGGATCTCGAGCAGGCTCTAACCTGGATACTGCTGATACTGCCAAGCCCAAGAACCTCTATGGGTGTGCTTGACGTGTGATCGGTACCCGTTGCGCTCTACAGCTTCTAAATCAGGTTGTCAAGCGCGAGGACAGAATCTTGAAAGGCTCCTTAGCGTCGCCCCGCCTTGATTGGAATCAATAATCCCCGCTCTGCAAGTGAATGGATTGTCCGCGGTTGAATCAACCCTTCTGCGACGCGACTTTCGCTACTTCTCGCTCGTGATCCCTCATGCTCAATCTCGCAGCCTGAGGCCTTTCCAGACGCGCGTTCCACGATTTCTCATCATGTGGGAAGTCCTCCTGCTCGCGGTCTTGTCGTTCTTCCTCTGGCCAAGCCTCGCGACCGACCCGCCGAGCTGCCATGTCCACGGGCACCTTTGCGAGTCCTGTGCGACACACTCCACTTCTCAAGAACGCGTGATGCTGGCCTCCCTCTCGACTGGAAGCGAGGAATGTCGGACAGACAGGCAGGTGGAATCCAGCTCGCGACGTCATGGTCGGGCTCAGGACTCCCGAGAGGCTTCGACTGAGGTTAGTGATGAGCAAAGCGGCGGTGAGGGTCCAAGCTGATGCGCTTACAGCGGAGCTGGAGTGAGGACCCTGATCACGGTCATAAGGTAGAGAAGAGACGCGACTTCCTTCCTGATCGCCCACGTCATCTGCCAAAGAAGCCGATCGTCGTGAGTCTCTTATACGCCTCTGAGTCCAATCGTGAGCTAAGAGGAATCTGTGAAGAGGGCAACGAAGGAGATTGTGAAAGGCAAAGGCAAATCCGCCTTCTGCAGACCGTGCAGCAAACCCTTCGGCAGCGGTGTGGCTCTCCAGCAGGTATGTACCGCTGTGTGTTAACGACCGCGCTGATGAGAAGCAGCACCGGATGAGACGTACACCATCTTAGCGCGACTGTGTCCGTAAGTTATCCTCGAGGGAGTTTATCACAGTGCTCAGATAGATCTCCAGCTCGCCGAGTTGCAGGGACAGCCCTTGGCTGAGAAGCTGAGATGCGACGTGTGCGAGATGATCTGCGAGAGCAGAATCGATCTGCGTCGGGTGAGCCCGCGAATCTCACCTATGACCAAGACTGACGTTGGTGATAGCACAAGAGTCGAGAACACCATTGGTCGCTACTATGTACAAAATGCTTGATGACCTTCGGGAACGCGTCTGAAGCAGTAACAGTACGTTCCCTGATCGCATTTATGACCGGTTTTGACAGGATTGCAGCACTACCAGGAGCATCACGGTGCTCCAGATATCCACTCAATGGGGATGCAAATCTTCCTCGAGTACCACAAGGACAACTTTGCCGCTGTCTCTCGCCCTGAAGCAACGCAAAGAACGCCTGAGTGCGGATTCTGCGGTGCTACCTTCTCCGAGGCGTCTGAGCTCGAGCAAGTAAGCTTAAACTTTTTGCTCTGTATCAGGGATTGACTTCGCAGCATCTACAAGATCCGTTCGCTCACGCGGATCAACTCCCGGATGACCACTTCCCGAGCCTTCCCCTTGCAAATCCTCGCTCGGAAAGCCGGAGCTGGGCGACGGAATCCACGACCGACATTTCCGACTTCCCCTCCGATTCTGACGAGGCGCTCCTCACTCCCGATGAGCTGCAACGGGAACAACGCGCCGTGTTCCTGCAAAGACATCGCTTCCAGAGCTGGAAAGATGCCGTCACTGAGAAACGACGACACGTTCCACCACCGCCAACCGAGCTCGAACCAATGAACGGCGGGATCGAGGCACAATTACCCTCTTTCCTCTTCCCGACCTCGAACGCCGAGTTTGCACCCTTCCCTATCCCCTCGCCGGAGACCTCGCAGCCCTTGTCTCCAGTAGAGGTCATCCCGGAAAACCCATCACCGAAACCGGTTCCACCACGCGCATCTATCTCGGCATGGTCCACACCCCTTCCCGCTCGGGTCCCGCCACCAACTGCAATCACGCCGTCCACGCGATCTGCTCCTGCGTACCCCAATCTTGCGGCGATAGCGCGCAGCGTGAAAGAGAGGACGAAAGACCATGGAAAAGGAAAAGCAACGAAGACCTCACGGAAGGCGATTCAAAATCCGCCCACCCCTCCCTTGCAACCGATCTATGACGATTGGACGGTAGCCCAACCGGTGACGAGCCCGGCGAAGTCGAGGGGTGGAAAGGTCGTTCAGGTGGACTGGGGGATGGAAGCGATGAGAATGTCGGCGCAACAGGCCTCGAGAAGACAAGCAGTGGTTGCAGCAGGAGGCGAGGATCCTTATGGAGGTTGGTAGAGGCAGAGAAATGGCCACGTAAGGGAAGAATCTTGTGAAGAGGACAACGGAGAAGATGTCGATAGGATATCGATTGTCACGACGAGATGTATATAGAAAGCGGTATAGCAATAGCCCTAATAAAATGCATTTGTGACCTTTTTGGCATGATTTTCACCGGTTTCAGTGGATGGACCAGGAGGTTTCTCAGGGCGTGATAAATATGCCATATATTACCGAGACTACCGAATCACGAGTAATCCGGATGATGACTCCGGTCCACCATCATCACACCATGTCCCGGACCGAACCCATTCTGCTGCCTCGCCTTGTTCGTGACGCCACTTGGTCGAGGATACTGAGCGTGATACTGAGCGGAGTCTTCCGCAGCGGGACTGTGGCGAGCGTCAGACGCCGCCATACCGTGAAGATTGAGGTGCTGTGGCCATGAGGAGTGGAGGTATTGCTGATTTGACGGCGAGAGGACGGGGGCCGCATGGGAATGGGGAGAGTGCGAGTATGGCGGTGGCAAATGAGGATTACGACAACTCGGGAGTCGGTGCTATCGGTGTTTGGATGGCGGTTCCGTAACCGGTTGAAGGACCGAACATCGATGCTGGAGAATGTGATGAAGTGTAGTCCTCGTAGGCGTACGACGGCATGAGGTGGTGGTGCGACTCGTGGTTGAAATGCACCCGATTCGACTGCCACGCTGACGAGATCTGCTCCGGTCGATGGGGTTCCGCCAGGCACAGCGGATCTTCAGCAGGCAGGCGCTTTACTTTCGGTGAAGATTTGGACGGGTAAGACTGATAAAGCAGGTCATCCGCGTGCAAAGCATGACGTGGCACTGTCACGTGATGATTTGTGTTGGATTGGGGAGTGGTAAGAGGGTTCATGTGCGGGCTGTGAGCATCGCCGTCAAGCGGGACAGGCATGGTTGAGTCCAGCGAGTCCAAGCGGTACGGTCCATCGGCCGGCAGCATATATCCAGGTCCCGCGATGGACGAAAGGTAGTCGTTCGTGCTATGTAGGGCCAATGACGGTCGAGTCGGGAACGCGAAGCGAGCCGGTACAGGCGAAGGAGAATTCGAGATGGATGTGAGACTTGACTGAGCAGTGGTCTGCTCGATGCCTCCGGTCTCCTCGTCCGACCAGCCTGCGACGGTATCGCCGTCTGAGTCCACCTCCTTGACCTTCTCTGTGCGGTGTAATGAGTCATTCGACTTCGGAGCTTTGAGCTTGACGACCAGCCTCTGTGACTCCCCTTCCTCGGCTCTCGCAAGCGCATGCTTCTTTGACCGCTGCGTCTTCCTAGCGGGCCTCACGACCACTATCACCTCCTCTTCAGGCATGTCGGGCGACACCACATCCGTCGCCTGGGCCACCAGCCTGACCCGGTCGAATGGCGCCCCGACCCGATCCTCAATTGCCTTGTCGATCCAGGCCTGTACCGTCATGTCCCCTTTGCCTTGCTCCTTCACATTTATCTGCAGACTCTTCGTCCTGATTCCAGTTTTGCCTGGTTGCAGCAGATGAGCGAGGTTCCGCTTGCGCATGCAAACGGAGCAGTTGCAGCAGTCCCTACAGAGTGGGCAAACGAAGGAACGGGAATCGGGATCGAAGGTGAAGTAGTTGTATCTGAAGGAGAACGGGAGATCAGCAGGGTAAGGAATACCGCTGAAGCGGGCCTGTAAGCGGATGAAGATGATAGGGTGCTTGAAAGGTCGGAAGAAGCTGAAGGGGTCCGCACTCACCGCTTGCAACACGTCTCACAGAAATTCGCCCGGCAGATAGGGTCTAAATTCCGACATCTCATCCTGAGCTTCTCGGACTTGCGTCGACATTGATGGCATGGATCGCCTGGTAAGAGCTGACCAGACGATATCAGCTTCGCCCTTGACTAAGGTGCTCGAAAATAAGCGTAGAGCTAGACTTACAGAGTAAGCTGATGGCTCGGCATTTGACCGTCGCCTGGGCTTCGCATTGCTCTCAAAAAGCTCCACATCCCTCTCGATGAGCTCTCCGCGCTTTCTCATCTCCCCCTCTCTTTCCGGTCCGCGCCATCTCCGCCACCTGAAGGTCGACCTCACCCCTCCCACTTCCTCAGCTTCATCCTCGGCCAAGTGTCCTCCTCGTCCGAAGCCAAACCGCCGACGTCGAGCCTCACCATCAGCCCAGGAGGTACAATCCTGGTATTGCCCTTCCGAGATCCGCTTTGATAGCTTCCGGTCGCTAGGTATCTCAACACAGGCGAAATGCTGGACCTCGCCTGGCGCTGGAAGGGAGATGATATGGCCCGAGCGGTCAAATACAGGTCGGTGGTCGGGTTCGCGTTTCCGCTTGTGCACTGAATAACGTCGAGCGAGGGACGAAGAAGAAGCTGTGCGGTCTGGGGTAGGGTGGATGCCAAGGGTACTGAGAAGGAGCCGAGTCTCGAGGATACGATGTTGCCTTGACTGCTCGTCTGGACAGTGTCATCAGCGAAGGACAGCACTTCAAAGGCACGCGAGACGCTCACAGTCGTCCTCCTCACAATCTCGGTCTGTTCCTCCGGCCAGGTGCAGGTCGTCGCCATCAGATTCGTCCCAGTCCAGAGGTGTCGACAGCTCCTCCTCCGCTCTCTCCTGTCCCTTCCCGCTCAGCGAGGCACTTCCGTGAGGAGATCTGGAACCAGCTAGCAGCTCGGACATGGAACAAGGGCTCTCGGGAGATAGGCGGCACCAGAGTTTGACGAGAGGATGGTGAAGGGGAATTTTGAACCGGGAGGCGAGAACACGTGGCTGACGAGAGGGACTTTGTCCTGCTTGGCCGGCTCACTCAGCAACGGAATGATTGTTCGGTGGTAGTTTTTTCAGTGGTCGACTAAGCTTCTGACCGTCACCGGGTGATTGGCATGACGTGGATATTGACAAGATCGCTTCCGGCTACCTCCACTTTTGTATCACCAGACGTCGTAGTAATTCCTTCCTCCCTCCCTTCCTGGCCCTTCATGGCATGTCTACCACCTTCACTTCGATTTTGGCGACGCCATGATACCAGGAATGGCAAGTAGCGCTTGACAGTGGGTTTCGTGATTTTCCTTATCGGCGATGAATGATTTGATCCAGTCCGTCCAGCATGGCGTCAGATCAAGTTCCTCCTCATCCCGAACGCTCGCCATCAATCCGCCACGAGCGCTCGGCATTCTTCTCCTTTCTACCGTGGTGTCTCTCTCCCTGTCATCAATGGTGTCGTTGAAAGTCAAACGAACACCCCTTGGGTCCCGCCTCCACGCGACATTCCTCACAACGTCAAGACCTCCTTCACCAATGGATACAAGGAAAAGACAGGGAGGCACGAGGACGAGGAAGAAGACGATGGCTCAAGCTCTACCAATCATTCAGAGAGCTCTAGCCATGAGACCGAAACGCTCTTCGGAGCATCAAATCAAAGGTGTTTCAAAGCCGTTCAGTCCACCTGACTTCCACATAACATCCCGCGCTCCGACACCTTCATCCGCTTCGAACACACCATGGACAGGCGCCGCTTGCGTTCAAGCCGCCTGTCTACGCCTGCAAACCCGTTGCCGGCCACCAATCAGCCATTCATCTCCCCCACACCTGTCCCAGCCCATGTCAAGATCGAGCGCTATAGCCCGACGCCCGGACCGTCTCGCCAGGTCCCGGACCACCTCGATCCGGTATCATCTCGCGCTCAGACACCGGTTAGTCAGCCTTGGAGTCTAGATAGGCAATCGATGCCGCCTCCACCTGCCCCACAACCACGCAGTGGGAAAGAGGAAGGCGGATGACATGAATGGTGACAATGACTCTTTCGAGATAGGGGAGATGTTCAAGCCTCGAAACAGTCGCGATCCATCGATTTCACCTTTATTCATCAAGCGCGAGGCCTCTGCCAATCCCGACCAGAAGCCAGATATCCCAGTCCCGATCCTGCCCCTCCCTCTACCCTCCAAGCGATTCAGGAAGAACTCACCTCGCGAGCCGTCCTCATCCCGGTGGAACAGTTACCAGTCTTCGCCCTTCCCCCACTTCCGACTATCGATGATCTCGATCTCGTGAAGCAGGTCTTCTCACACCAGAATCTGT
>JAABUH010000331.1_pt1 | contig 71561 bp, 86 predicted proteins | sample 5559121 | NCBI WGS metagenome assembly JAABUH01 (sample SAMN10711871, study PRJNA513364) | rock metagenome | isolation source: Antarctica rocks | place: Antarctica: Victoria Land, Battleship Promontory nord | collected 2015-12-28
GAGGGGGGTGGTGGACGTAGTAGACGAGGTGGACGGGGTGGACGGGGTGGACGGGGCAGAGGGACTCCTTCAATGGAGAAGTGACCACGAAGCGATTGTCTCGGGCTTCAAACATAGATGGGACGATGTATATATCTGAGAATAGTCAGTATCTCGATTCGAAGCAGTCATCAACCAGTCCGCGCATGAGACGCTGATCCGATTGCATGGCTCAAACCGAAAATGTCCGGATGTACTCGCAAAGCGCCTGTACCGACTCCAGCCCCACAGCATTATACAAAGAAGCTCGTATCCCTACACACATCAGCTCATATTTCACCCTTCGAGACTAGACAACTCACCACCAATAGATCGATGCCCCTTCAGTTGCCTAAACCCTTTCTTCTCCGCTCCATCCAGGAATGCTTTCTCCTTCCCCTCCCCGACCACTTCGAAAGTAACATTCATCCAGCTCCTCGTTTCTTTCTCCCTAACCACACACTGGACGACCTGTCTCGACTCCGCTTCATCAAGAGTCTCGTACAGTATCCTCGCTTTTTCTCGGTTGGTCTCTTCCAGACCGGAGATCCCGCCTTTCTCAGCTATCAAGTACTCCAGAACCAGCGCTGAGACATAGATCGCGAAGACGGGAGGAGTGTTGTATAGACTCGCATTATCGGCTAAGGTCTTGTATTCCAAAGCTATAGGTACAGCTGGGACATATCCGAGTTTCGCCGCTGCAGTGGTATCGACCAAAAACTCATTTCGTATTATGATGACCGTCACTCCCGAAGGACCGAGGTTCTTCTGAGCTCCAGCATATATCACCGCATGTCGAGATAAGTTGGGAATAGGTCTCGAGATGAATGAGGATGAATAATCGGCTACTATCGGGACGTAAGAAGGGACTTTATCGAAAGGGAAGGCGTAAGGGCTTGTTTGGTCTAGGGGGAACTCGATCCCATTGATCGTCTCGTTCTCGCAGTAGTAGACGAACGCCGCGTCTTCCGAGAAGGAGTATTCGTCATGTCGAGGGAGGGTGGTGTATCTGCTGGACTTGCTGGACTTGCTGGACGCCGCTATTCGAGGTTCTGCGAGTGGTGGGGCGCCGGGAATGGGCGATAGACATAGTCGTTGTGCTTCTGCATGGGCTTTGGAAGACCATGAGCCTGTGACGACGTAGTCGGCTTTCGGTGGGCTGAAGTCGGTGGATGACGAGGAGGTTTTCAGGCGGTGGTACGACAGGAGGTTGAGCAGGGTGGAGGAGAATTGTGTGGTCCCTCCGCCTTGAGTAAAAAGGATAGAGTAATCGTCAGGTACAGAAAGAAGCTTTCGCAGATTTGCTGAGACCACTCGATCAGCATGACCAGCCAGAGAAAGGCGATCTTACAGACCCTCTGCACCCTCTATGGTCGCCTTGAACTCCTTCCCACGATGGCTCAGCTCGCATATGCCCATGCCAGTTCCACCATAGTTAAGCAGTCCCTCCGCAGCTTTCTCGAGAACGGATGTGGGGAGTGGTGATGGGCCAGCGGCGAAGTTATGCGTGTTCTCCCTACTTTGAGCCATGATATCTTGGTGGCAGATACGATTTGTATGATCTATACCAAGAATAATGTACTGCAGCAGTCGGTTTCATCCTTGACTCGCAGCTGACTTTTTGCTTCCGCTTGTATCGTACGTTGATGACCGTGGGAGACCAAACCATACGATAAAATACATCCGACGCGCTAGCTTGAAAGCGATCAAAAATCCCTTCACAATCTCGTTATGTCACATTCCCATCACCTGACATCCCCCGGACGCTTGATCAGTCTCACAGTGACCAATGAGTGAAAGCGTGTTGGCTGGGGACTGATAAGCGGAAGTTATTGGTACGTCTTCCCGTCTGTTTCGTCTGTTTCGTCTGTTTCGAAGGTGTGCTCATCTTCTTGGAGGTCGCATATAGGACATTTGGATCATGAAGCAGGGTCGACCCATCTTCGACACCATGCCTATCGCTGACATGACTTCCTCACCCACCAGTCTTCCTCCAACTCCATCTACTTCCTCCGCATCCACCCTCGCTCTCCTGTCCCTAACCCAGGATATCACCGCCCTGATCAGCCTGTCCCTCGAAGCAACCGCATCATTGGTTCACGATTGGTTTCGAGGTACGCTTGGGACTGTCGGACTCGGGGAGTTGGTACCCCATTCGTCAAAGCGGATAGTCGAGCCTGATCATGTACGCCTTCATGGAGGTCATGGATCGGCTGTTGTGGTGGTCGGAGCTAGCGAAGGTGAGCGGTCACGTGACTTCGATAGCACCGAACCAGCTGTCCTTGGACAATTGCATGCTGACCATCAAAATACAGCCACAGGCCAGTCCCTCACCCTTTATCTCGCGAAATCAGGCTACACCGTCTTCCCCCTCGTCCCCCTGCCCTCGTCACACTCCCCACCTACGTCAATAGCTCTTTCATCACTCCTCCTCACCTGGTCAGGCATACAAAAGCGTCTTCGCGCTCGACATCCTTCCCACCCCGGAGCTGTCGTACCAGTCATCACCGATCCGGAAAACAGTACCGACTACAAGTGGTCACCAACCAAGGCGGACCTTAAGGGGAAAGGGCGTTTCGCCCATGCTGGTGAGACGGTCAGGGCTTACTGCAAGGAGAACGGCTTGGAGCTGGTGGCGATTGTTTGTGCTGCTCGAAGTCCGCATAGACCTTCCGCATCGAGGGACGACTCGCCACGATCGCCCCAATCGAAAACAAAATGGGATATGATCACCGGAACCACGACACCTCGTTCCCAGTACCCCGCATCTCTACCGTCAGCAATCCGATCACTCTCAATACCGCCTTCTCTTACCATTTCCATACCTCGGTCTATCCACCACTCATCACTGGCCATGACGGACGAGCAGACCCTCATCTCGCTGTACCGGACGAACGTCCTCGATCCCCTCTCGGTCATCCGGGAACTTAGCGATCTTCTGTCGACCTGTGCCGGACGAGGGCGAGTGGTATTCGTGAATGGTGGCAAAGGCGTCGAAGTGGATGAGGAAGAGGGTGGACTTTTGCCTGGGGCGACGAGGATGGTCGGTGCCGCAAGGAGCGAGGCGGCGAGGCTGTTACGAGGCGAACTTGGCGGTGTGGGGATTGACGTGTGTGAGGTGGTCGTCGGTCAGTTTGACTGATTCAAGCTATCTGTTCACCAGGTTCGCGAGCGGTTTGACAGCGATGCTCGGTAGACTGATTGGTGTCAGCGGATGCTGACGTTCATCTCCCGCAGGTCCGATGTCGCCTCGGATAGTAACGCCAGGATATCATCTTCGGCAAGGGAGTGATGACAGTAATGACATCGATGTCGGGCGGACGAAGCTTCTCACGGATGTGCTTCATAGGTAGATTCCTAATATGTAGATTCTTCCCCCGGCTGATGTATTTGCAGTAGCAACCTTCGAGATATTCAAGATCCCGAGGCGTCACCGATGAGTGAGTTCTCTTGTTGAAGCTGGTGAGCATGCGCTTATGCGAATCTGTCTAAATCAGGTAAACAAGCAGTAAGCTTCTCCAATAAAGTTCAGCGCCTACTAAGGAGACATCTGGACGAAGTAATGAAGCTGACTTCTCGCAGATCTTAGCTCAACGACTAGCTTACCTCTCTCGCATATGGGCAGTAGATGACGCCCTCCTCTTCTCCGCCGTCCGGAGAGCCATTGAGGACCGTTATCCTCGATATCGGCACCATGCGGGATTATCGCCGCTTCTCGCGAGTCTGGGCGAGATCACTCCAGGTGGTGGGATCGTGAAGGTTCTGGGGAGGTGGGTGGTTGGGAGATTATTGATGCCGATGGGAGGGGCGGCTTGAGCATATGTTGCACGGCTTTGACGACTTCATGAGGTTTTGACGGATGTGTTCAAATGACGATAGATTTGCATGGTGCTTGAGATGGCTAGATTATCTATTGTAGACGAAGCTACATAATGACAATGCATGATCTCTTGTGAGGATCTGGGTGTCTCCGTCGCACTCCCTATGACCAGCTGAGACACGTACATGCATCTCGACAACAGGCATGCACAGTATCACCCCTTGAGATGCTTCATATCTGCCTCTCTACTCTCGTGGCTTCTCCGCGGATGCTTCCGCCTGTGACTCAGCAGAGGGTGGACCGGGGAAGTACTCTGGTACGACCTCGTGATAAACCTCCTCATCCTTCTTCGAAAAAACTACAAAGATCACCCTCGACACCTACGTTCATCAGCCTGCTTCCCCTTCTCCTTCCCCTTCAGTCCACATAAACCGACATACCGAATGATCCTTCTGGAGAAACCGTCGAGTCGTGTCAAGAGCCACATGAGTAGCATTTAATATCGGATAACCATCTAACCCCCGTCGGCCTTCAGCGTCCATCCCTCTACCTGAAGGACGGGTATGAGAGTAGCTGCAAAGAGGAGGACTCACAGATACCCGTACTGATACTTGAGAAACCTATACTTCCTCCTCCATGTTGACTGCATAATTCCAGACTTGTCCTATAACAGCTCTCTAGTTGTTCCTCCGCTCGTTCGGCGTGGTGTTTGGAACAGATTGGTCCGACGGTGTGAGCTACTTTCTTTGCTGGTAACTATTCGTTCCAAAACCAATTCAACACTTTAAGCTTCCATTTTGCTGACAGGGGTGGGTAAGGTGGACATACTTTATACCCTGACGTGACTTTCGTCTCACCCGTCTCAGCCCCACCTAGAGTCCGACATTCATCGAGTAAAGATGGTCCCGCTGCAGAGTGGATCGCACCGTCTACTCCGCCGCCGCCTAAGAGGGATTTGTTGGCTGCGTTGACTATCATATCGGCCTGGAGTACGGGTTGGTCAGTCTGTAAATGCTCGCACTCTTGTTCGAGCTGGGTATCAAGGGAGAGGGAAGAGATGAAGTGCGTGAGGAACAGGACTAGGGTGGAGAAGGTGGAGAAGCTGACTTTGAGTTTCGTTATATCCCCTACAGATCCATCAGGCCCTTTATCCCCGTTCAATCGAGAAAAAGGTGACGATCGCATGAAGGATTATGTCAGAAGGGCGGACTCACCTCGCCAGATACTGACTCGTAGATTTAACTCCTCGTCGTGAGGATAAGTGGGTTTATCCTTGGGTTCAAGTGAGGAGGAAGATGCGTAGAGGTCGGAAAGGGTTGGGATGTCGGATGGGGATGTGATACCAGGTGACGATGATGATGAGGATGACATGGCTTTGCTAATGTAGGTCGATCGATGTAACCAGGGAGAGATGAGTTGCGTTCCGAGTGGTCTGAGGGATGTGAAGGTAGGTAAGAGAGTTCGGATCATGGAAAGGAGTTGGAAAGAAGGATGAAGGATTAGTTGGAGGTTAGGATGTGGAGGTGATGCTATCGCTTCGACCCTTGCCAATCGGGTGCACTGAGGCCGAACGCTAGCAGGACCTCGGATATTCTGAGTATGGCAAGAGTAGATGCAATACAGTGGGTACTCGTCATATACATGGTATCGGACCTTCCCTCAAGCTGCTCTCCCTGACAAACCCCTTCAATGCCCAATGCCCTATCCGATCTTGCGTCGACTCGCAGCTCCTTCCTCATGTCTCTGACCGTACTCCCTCACCTGTGGTCTAGCTACTAGCTACAAATCAGCTCTGAGCTCATGTACCATGATAAGAAGAAGTCCAACTCACCCAAAGCATCACCTTCCTTTGAACCCGCTCTATCGATCCGCCTACTCCTCCATCCGTTTCCCGTTCACCGTGACAAAGTGATAGAGCACGATGAAGGCCATCGCAGCTACACCGAGTCCGTTCGAGAGGTTCGTGAGGGTCGTATCGGAAATCATGGTGTGCGGGACGTGATGCGGGACGTGGTGAAAGGTCTGATAAAGGTTTTGATATAGACGTGGGAATTCGAGTCCTGACGCGACCGAGGGATAATGACCGGGAGACACACCGCGGTCTTGAGTCTCGGCTGTACAGCTGATGTGACCCGAGACAATAAATAGTAGGCTCTATAAATATGGATGAGGAAGCACTTTGCAACGAGCTGGGACAGCTCGCGTGGAGGAAACAAATCTATAAGCGGTGACCAAATTGCACGATACGATCTCAAGATCTACTGCTGCGTCCTGTCCTGTCTGCATAATATCACCGTATCGCTTCGGCATTACCTCGTCTCATTCTGTTTCAACACCGCTCCCCTCGGATAGTATTCGCGATACCCACTCGCGGCTCGACAGATCCCGTATCATCGCGCTCGTCCCCGTCCCCGTCCTTTTCCTGCGCGTCCTCGTCTCCTTGCACTTCCTTGACGGTCGATCTCGTCTTCGTTCTCACTTCCATTTTGAGACGTCTCTTTCCATTCTTGAGCATCCACATCGCCTGTATCCGTCTCACTTTCCGTCTCCGCCCAATATATTCCATCCTCATCCTGCTCCGGACAGGCCACGAGTGCCGCGTTCCCATTCCGTGATAACTCTCTTCCACCAGGCCACCATAGGTCCCTTGTGTCTCATCAATCTCGCTCCGCCATTTGCGCATGAGATCCCAAGCCTCCTGAGGAAGGGAGAGGTCTCTTCCGGGCTCAGTCCACTCGAAATCGATATCGGCCAAGTCTTAAATCTGCGTCGTGATACCTCGTGGCGCACATTGCCGTCAAAGTCGGTGGCATTCTCCCAGGTCGGTTCGCGACTGTCTACGTACATGTCGTCCATTCTTTGCCATCTGGACCCGTCCACTGCTCAACGTGGTGGAAGAGCTTGTCGTCCCGGCATGATTTTTGGAGGCCATTAGGTTTAAATCTCTCGAATCTTGTCCACAGCTTCGCACGGCATAACGTGCGGTGCTGAGACAGTCGGGCCTGATCATCACTATATGAGCGGATGTGGATAACGAATGTGTGCGATCGTCCCCGATGCGGATCCGGACTGTAGCGTAGCTGACCAGAAGCGTTGTGAGGCCGAAACTCGATCTGTTTCAAATCCGGAAAGGTTCGCATGCCAACAAGTATATCGGGTCGAATGGTGAATGTTGCCGATGGGGTAGGGAGGAGGCGTCTGTAAAGACCTTGTTGAGTTCGTTGTCGTTAATCGGTACGATGATAGGTTCCAGAAGAGCACGCGATGGAAGCTGGAAGAACTGGAGAAAGTGTAAGTTCGGCTGATTGATTGACTCTTACCTCGAGCCGCTCGACTGATCGCTTGACCAATCGAATGGATCCTTATACGAAGGCCGAACAGATAGAACCCGCAAACTTTTAAATCCAGCTTCGGCGGTATCTAAAAGAAGTTTGTCGTGGCTCGCACCACAGATTACAAGCAACTCCAGTCCTTCGGCTCGTTCCGCTGCGGCGATAAGGGCAGACCGAGGTTCTGCTCTTTCATCACGACGTATATCGTAGGACAATCCTTTGAGATATGACGCTCTAACCATAACTTTAAGACTGATATCCATCGAGATCGAATCTTGACCGAAGCCGTGGATGTGCAGGTTCTCGCAGCGAAGTTAGCGGGACTAATTGAGGATGTGGCGCTTGTAAAGAGATAGTATATCCGGCCCAAGTCCCAAACGAAGGGTTACGGATTCAGAAGTGAAGAAGATTAGGGGCTTTGCTCGCGATGGCGATGAGACTGGCCAATGTGTCAAGGTCGGTCAAGGACAGAGACAAGATCTCGAGTGAAGGGGAGAGTAATCCTTGGTTGACGAGGTGATTGACTGTCAAACCGGCGAATCAACGCGATGTGACGGTTTCCCCCAATCCGAGATCGAGTAGGCGCATGCGTGTCCATTCGAAACGTTGGGCACGAGTTCAGCTGCAGATTCGGACAGGGCAGATATCGAGCTTAGCGATGTATCGCTTCCGTTCGGGCTTTCGCTTCAGCGCTTCGCAAAGTGACCTCAGATAATCCAGCTCGGCCTGCAGTCGGGTCGGACTCGTCATGTAGTCGCGCCACTGCCTGTACCCGGAAGTCGCAAAAGCGTGTCGTAGGACGTGTATTTTGTCGAGGTAGATATCACGCCATGCTCTAGACTCCCCGGCGTGCTGAACTGCTTTCCATACCCTGGCGGGGTTCTGGCCGGTCTTCTTGTCGCAGAGAAGCGATGCGATCTTGCTGGAGTTCGACGGCCAGTGAGAGAGGGGATCCTCCGAATTGATGTTCCTACCAGCGAGGATTTTTTTCGAGAGGTAGGGCAGACGAGATAAAGAAGGCGACGACTGATGATAGTGTCAGGCCGGCAGCGAAGGGATAGGTAGATGAGACCCTGAGATACATTCAGATCCCACGTATGTCGGTTCCACTTACTCAATGACAATGATGGAGATCAGGAATACAATTTTGATGAAGAGAAGAACAGAGATATATTGAGAGATGAGAAATCGCTGGTGGGGGGATTATAAGTTCTCGATCGCCCGTGCGCGGATCATTCCGGTGAATGCGCTGAGGCACCGGAAGCAAAAGCTCTCTTTTCGGTGTTTCGTATAGGGGATATGTAGAGGCTAAGCATACATGGCTTGATAATATAGATCTTTGTCGCCTCCATCGTCATCTATAGCTCCACGGGTCGAGTAAACTCGATGAAGTTATTACGCTCCCATGATCTTGATGTTGTCCCACCTTCTTCCCTGTCCGCCTGCTAACTTTCTCCACTTCTATCTTCGTCCAACTCATCCCTCCTTATTCTGGTTCTCATCCTCACCCTTCTCTCATCCTCGTCCTCATAATCATCATCATCGTCCTCATAATCGTCATCATCGTCCTCATGATAACCGTCGGCATCACCTTCGTCATCCCCGTCGTCGTCATCATCGTCGTCCTCCTCGTCCTCACTATTATGCCCGTCCGTCATCCCGCTGTCATCCGCTGTCTCACGCCAATCCGCATCCTCCTCCATCTCATCGATGCTTTTACCAGGCGCATGGCCGCTATACGGATCGACCTTCCACCTCTCCGTAATCTCGCCCCATATATCCGTGGGGTACTCGTCCACGAGGCCGAAGTGTATATCCGGATCCGAGTCCCTGCTCCCAGTCCCTCACCATATCCCAAGCTTCTTCGGGTAAAGCAAGATCGCGTCCAGGCTCAAACCATTCAGAGTTGATTCTGGCGATGCGATACATCTCCTCAATGACGTCTCGAGGTACGGATCGACCCCGGAAGTATGTGGAATACTCCCACGTTGTGTCAATCGCGACTGCGTACAGCTCAATCCAGCTATCGGGAGTCTTCGGATCAGTCCACTGCTCTGTCTTCCGTTGCAAAACCGAAGTCCAGAACCCAAGCCTCGAGGATACCATCTCTTTGGCCGGGAACCTGGGCCAAGGCTTCTACCTGGAGTCCGTTCGACAGTGGATAAGTTCGTCCTTTTCCTCTCGGTATGAGCGGATGAAAACACCGGTTGTACCCGTCTCTGAGACGAGACCAGGTAGACACCCGTATGACCGATCGGTCTGATAAGATGGGCGGAACTCGATACTCTTGAGACATGGGCAGCAGTGTAGCCGGTCGACGATATCAGAGCGGATCGGTGTGCGGGCGGAAGTTGATGATATGTCCCGCCGCAAAGGCGGCAAGTCGGGTTCTCGATCGACTCTCACCTCGACGACAGTTTCGAGCTGGGCACAGCGCGAGACATGGAGCAACTAAGCCGATAGTCAGCTGACGAGCCCAATCCGGCTGATCTCAGGAGCGCACACACCTTCAAGCGCTCATTATACTGCGTGTCCTTCCCGCGCATGTGATATCCTGAACCGATCGCGAGGATCAATCAATAGATGCTGCAGATTCGCTCATCGACCTCCACCTGCACAGTCGAAGAAGCGCACCAAATCCTTGTCGTATATCGTAAGCTCTCGTAAAGTGCGAGCGCGGCTCGCTGTGGCGAGAAGGGCTAGTGTCGGGTTGGATACTTCGCCGTTCGTGACGTGAGCATCGACGCTCAACGTACTCAGCTGGGTTGCTTTTTTGATAAAGAGGTTGGGGCAGGTGGACGCGATCCAGTCTCCACAGCGGATCGAGAGCTGATGCAGTCGAGGCAACCGGTTCAAGTCGCGCAGAGGCATACCCAAAATGACCCATTCGGCGACTGTAATGTAAAGAGCGCCTTTATCTATCTCGAGGACGACGAGGTCAGGCGAACGATTCAAAACCGCGATTATACTAGCCAGCGTGACGCTGTAGGTAAGGGAGAATGAGAGCTGTCGTAGAGACGGGAGACATATACCCAGATCGGCGAGGTCGCTGAAGTTGATAGAGCAATAAACCGTAGGCGACCCGTGATCCACAACATCCCTGAATGTCGACCCCTTCAGAACCCCACTTGTCGGCATTTCGCGGTCTCGGTAGATAGAGCGATGTCGAGATTGGAGATGAATCGAATACGGTCCGGTACGCGCTTCATTGCTCGATGTATGGGCTGAAGGTAATTTTGTTCCTCTCGGTCGTGAAGGTGACCGTCCCGTCTCAGACTCTGCGCTGCCTTCCTAGCCCATTTTGACCCCTTCATCTTCGATCTTTCAAGGATTTATTGAAGCACCTTGTCATCATCGACAATGAGGGTGACATCTCGCCAGACCCGAGACTCCCTTGGAGCTTGGAGAGCTTTGCAGCTTCTAGCGAGGTTCTTGGCGGTTTCGATGAAGCAGAATGAGGCGATTCGGTCACGTATCGCGAGAGGAAGGGATGATAAGGTGTCTTTGGCTAATGAGCGGATTTGGTGAAGGGGTCAGTCGCATCCATGTCTGATCGAAGAGTGGAAGAACAGCGAAGAACAGTTATCAATCCCGTCCTGAGCGGGCCCGGAAAAGATCAGCTGACGTTGACTCAAGTCAAAGACCCTCACCATGGACCAAATCGATCAGAGTCGCCGTCCTGATGGCGAAGGGTTTCACGCGGTATTGGTGTAGGTTTGAAGGTGGAAGAGATTTATGGCCGGAGGACAGGGGGTTCATCGGACTGGTCCCATGCGATGATGATCAGATACTCCAACCTGTCGCATTGTGGGAAGGAAGCCGATGGTCCGTCAGCTGAAGGTCCAGGTTGATGACACATACCTCAAGCCTCTCGCCTGAATACGCCAAACCCCAATGATGCTGAATTTGCCAGTTTCCGTAGCTTGGGGAGGCCTGGCCCAACGAAAGTTTTCGAAAGACGTCCTGAAAAGTCATGTTGATGATGAGCAGATCCTCAACAGAGGGTGGTACGGTTATCGACCTGGGTAGCGCCTGTTGCTCTCCCGAGTAACTTTGGAATTCGCCGGAGATGCGTAAAGTTGTCAGGCTTGTTGACTGCAACAGCAGCTGAGTAAGCCGTTCCGGTCGGGTCGCCTGCATTTCCCTCAAGGTGAGATGATTGAGACGCCGAAGGCCCGCAGGCGAAGAGAGTGGCCCCTTCATTGGGGGAGCATCATCTCAACTCCCATCAAAGCAATCGAGACCCGATGTCAAGCGAAGTCAGCTTGGGTGACGGACTTATGATGGCAATGACGCTATCGAAGTTGTCATTTCCGGCCATGTATAGTCGTAGGTGGACGAGTAGAGGGAAGAACAGTACCAAGTCCGCAAGGTGGGTTCGAGATACTTGCCAGACTGTGAACCGGGAACCAGGCATCTTACGACTGATTGTCAACTTCGAAGTTCTTGCCGTATGAGCAATATCGTCAGAGGCGGGAGGGACTTGACGGTCGAGTTGATGTCGAGACTGTGGATGGATTCCTGTTTCAACGGTGCTCTTTCGATGGTGAATAGGATGAGGCGTAGGAGAGTCTTTTCGATGATGTGATTGAGATGGCTTGTAGCGATAGCAGCCGAATCCACCCTACCCCTCTCATCCTCCTCGATCCCCATCGACGCATCGGACGGAAGCCATGCACATAAACGGATATCCCGCCATACTCGCGATTCGCCAATAGATTGGAGTCGTTTGCACAGTCGAGCGAGGCTGTGGGCGGTTCTTACGTGGCCGAACGTAGCGATGAGAGCACGGACCTTGACGGGCAGGGTTACGAAGAGAGATAAAGTTGAGCGGGTATTGTGGACACTACTGCCGGCGATATCTGTAGATGACATGTTTGGTGAGGCTGCACTTGGAGTGGAGTGTAGGAGTGTAGCCTGGAAACGTCGTCATCTGACTAGGCTACCAAGGATACGGTCATGACTGTGGACTTGATTTCGCAGAATATACGCATGAAACACCAATGACCTACAATTGTAGTCCCAACGTGAAGGCCTCTGTATTCCGCTTGCCCACTTAGGCGAATCGACTGTTGGTTACGAGCGCTAAATGTTCAACGAAAGAATGTATATTGACAAGATCCCAAAGACGGAAAGTAGATTTGAAGTCGAAAAAGTTAGGGTCACGGATTGATTGACGAGGTCCTGAAGTGTCGCCAAAAGGCTATGATCATGAGTTCATGTGTTATGATATACGTGAGTATGAATATTACCCCTCACATTCTTTCGCATCCTACAGTGGCAGCACTGTTCATAGTTGGCTGCACATCCATCCCGGGCTCCTCTCCAATAATACGCTGACTCAGGAGTATGCCCATACTATGGAGCGTATATCGCCCCGACCATCGTAGTTTGGAATCGCATTCTCCCTCTCGTCCTCCTGACTCCAGCAGAACTCAGCACTATCTACACTCTCCTCGCCTTCACCGAAGTCACTTCAGGATATCGTGATGTCCCTGTCGGCGTGATCAGTGTGCTCCAGCTGTCCTAAATTCGAGCTTGTGACTTACTCGTCTCAAGCTGCCATCTCCTGTCTATCTCATCCCAGATCTCCTCTCCGTATACCTCCTGCCATCCACCATATGTCTCCTCAGTCCCATCCACAAGCTGCCTCCAAGGTGTCAGGAGCTCCCATGCCCTCTCCGGTAGAGTGAGGTCCCTCTCAGGTGTCGTCCAATCGTTCAACCACTGCTCGCCAGCGAGATGAAAGACTTTCGCGATCACCTCCTCCGGCACACATCTACAGCTGAAGCTGACCGATTCCTCCCAGCTTGGCGTTTTGGCGATAACATATAGGTTAACCCACAGCCGCCCTGTGACTTGATGCTCCCAGTAAAAGCCATGATGGTATCTGGCTGATTCTCCGAAACGTATCTGGTTTGGCAACGCGGTCGAGACGTCGAACTTTGTCCATAGCTTCGATCGACTGAAGGTTTGGTAGTGAAAGAGCTCGTCCGTACCGTTTGTGTATGAGCGAATGAGGATACCGGACCGATCCTTACACCAGCGACCCACTTGTGGTGACGGGCCTTCGGCATCGTATTGGGGATAAAATTCGATCATACGCACATTTGGGCACGCTCGTATTGGTCGAGAACGTATCCTGGAGTAGGCGTTGCCTTGGAGGTTGAGAAGATATGGCGTCGATGTCGGCAGTTCGATGCTTGTCACTCGCCGCTGAATGAAAACATACTCGAACTGAGGATAAGCAGGAAGTAATAGGAACTATGGAGATGTCAGCATGGAGTATCATGGCGAACTCACCTCGAGTCTCTCGCAATACTCCTTGTACGGTCGGTAAGGATGAATGATTAATGTCTTGAGTGAGAGTAACTTTGCCTCCTCTGGACAGAAGATCTCCTCTGGGTAGAAGAAGACGTCCTCGAATCCCATATCGTAGATCCAAAGCTCCCGAAGTCTGGGTGCTCGAGCCAGTGAGACCATCAGAGCTCCTTCGGACATTAGATCGTCGAATCGATTCCCAAAGGAGCGAGTAAAGAAGTATACCACTAGGCTTGGAAGGGATATGAGACATGTAGTGTCAGTCTGCGAAGGTGACCCAAGGCGATCGGCAAGGTGGTTGATCGAGAAGCTGAAGATGTGCAAGCGTCTATAGGGTACGTCCGAAAGAACTTCCCTCAGGACGAGACCCCTTAGTCGCGAACGAGACCACCTGAGCAGCTTCTCTAAGATTGACGATGAGTGTTCGCCCAGACCAATATCGAGGCCGATCATGCGCTCCTGCCCGCCCGGGATCCGCTTCATCGCAAGAAGGACGGCACGCAACTGACTCCGCTCGTTCTGGATTGCGCATTGGCGATGATCCTCGTCCATCGCGGATTGCAACGACTTCGGATCTGACTTCGGTGGTTGCGACAAGACGGGCATTTTGTTGACTAAACAGGCTCCATACGTAAGACTCGCCCGCAAGTTGAAGCCACTTGCACACCCTAGCAAGGTTGAGTGTGTCGCTTCGTCGCAGTATGAAGCGATCCGGATGTGTATGTCTTCAGGCAAGGAAGAGAAAGAATCCGAAAGAGTTGGCGGGTCATCGATGGCGATCATGGTCCCAGCAGGAGACAATGATGCTGTTATTCGAAGGTGGTAAGAACTCGGCGGGAGAAGTTTGAGGTGATGATGCCAATAGCAGGAGGTGTTTCGAATTAGAGTAAAGCTGATAAATTTTCAGCTTCGGCAGGGCTCCTTTATGAGCGCAGATCGTGGGCAGCAACTCCGCAGGATCTAGGCAGGGCGACATCAGCATACCCTGTGACGATCAGAATCGAATGTTAAGGATGATAGCGTATAGCAGGAAAGGACTAGACACCAAAAAAACCGGAAGATAGTAACAAAGAAAGAGAGAAACAAAGAAGAGGAAAGAACGTGTGAAGTTCAAGGTTGGCGGCCCGTGCATGAATCACTCGCCGATATGCGCAGTGGCGTCTCCACGCATCTGATCATCCTTCTAAATCTCTTCAGTGAGTCTATCCGATAACGCGCCGTCCTCTCTCGTCGTTCCGCTCTCCTCGACCGCTTTCGACCGCGACTCCTCCCATCCTCGCCACCCCAAGATACAGAACCCCAGAATCACCAGTAACGCGCCGAGTAGGGTCGTATATGTGATCGCGTCTACGTTTGCGTTTGGAACGAAGAGGGAGGCGGCGAGAGCGAGTGGGATTCCGAGGGAGAGGCCAACGGTAACCACTGATACCATGTCAGCCTGGGTTTCGGCCCTCCATACACTGAGAAGCTTCAAAAGTAGGGCTGTCGAGGTGATGACGGGATCTGAATGACTTGGAACAGGAACAGCGACTCACACATCGGAGTAGTCTTGAGCATCGCCAACACGTACAAATAATCGCTCAACATCGCAAACACCATCTGGACCAAACATGCCAACCAGATCGTCCGAGTAGGTGGAAGCTCGAATGTCTCCCAGCCCATGAAATGGAGGAGTGGGAAAAGCGGGATCAATCCGATTGTGCTGTACAATCCGGCGAATCTATTCTCTTATCAGCCACATAGCACGAGCTGAACCTTTTCTTTGCAAGTGCTAGGAGGTTAAGGACGTCGGCTCACCCGAAAAGGACTTGCATATCTGCTCGATCTTCATTCCCCACCCGGACTTTCAGATAGATGACGTTGACGGCGCAGAGGAAGGCGGAAGTGAGGACGGCAACATCACCGAGGAAAGGACGTGTAGGGAGTTCCACTTTCTCGGCATCATGGATGGTCGAGTCCGATCTAGTGACCAGGATCACTCCAAGGAAACTGTGCTTGTCTTTCAGTCCTCTCCTTTTGCCGGGTACATTGTGACGACATACCTCACGACGACCGCAAATACTCTTGTTCTCGTGAAGCTTTCGACTCCGAAGATCCTTCCCAATCCGAGCGTGAAGAATCCTACCAATCAGCTCGAACCCCAAGCAGCGGACTTACCGCTCGTACTACTCAAGATCGCCATACTAGCTACGCTCGTCCAAGCAAGACTGGCATTTAGGACCCAATTGGCCGTGAACCATACTATACACCACCAGATAGCTACACTCGCCGTCTCGCCGATGGATAGCCTCGGAAGGAGTGGAGTACCTGGGAGGTGTTCGACAGGGTAGAGAGGGACTCGTGGTGAGGCAGAGGCGATGGAGCGGGTCATGGAGATTGATCGGCGTTCGGACGATGGGATGAGGAGTTGATCATGCTGGCTTAGGCTTTGATATTCGCTGGATCGGATGTCAGTCAACCCGGTCGGGTTAAAGCGAAAGGCATTACTGGTCATCTTCCTGTTTGACCGGCTCGGGAACGCCTCGATACCGTCTCCAAGCTGTAGGAAGCAGATAGAGGGAGAAGCAAGCCGTATTGAGGTACGCTATTCTAAACAAACGATCAGGTGAACTCCATGTGATTCGAACGAAAGATGTACAAGAATGGCTTGTTCCATGCATCCTCCCCCGTCTCGAGATTGGCAGTTATGAAACTGCCGGCGGTCCACAACTACGGCCTGATTAGCATCATATTGACGTTGTAGAGTGTTGACTTACGAAAACTACCGCCAAGAGCAGACCCACTCCAACGAGATACCGATTCGCATCGCGTACCATAGCTTGGGACATCGTTCCGATCAACCGGTTCGTCTCCATTACCTTCTCATTCACAATCTTCCGATACTGATCATCATCGATCGCACATGTCAAGAGCGAGAAGGGGCAAAAAAGAAGCGAAGGTACTAGTCGGTCATTACGGCGACATACTCCATTAGATATATAGCCGGATGCAAAAATCACGAACCGATCGATCTACCTCGCTCAAAACTTGTCGTCGATCCCTCTCAAAATCGTGTTGTCAATATGAAGGATCGAGGACAAAGTCATACATGAGCTCGAAGTCTGATCATGGGCATCAACGGCCTCTCCGCATGGGTCAAGAAGACCCAGTACGCCTCACCCCTTCCTGGTATCTAACATTAAAGCTGTCCCATTCAGTCCGGAAGCGCTGCAATACTTCAGCTCACGATGGGCCGATCCACGGATACGAGGGAAGAAGATCGCCATGTAGGGCATTATCCATCCTGAAGTTTTGTGCTGAATGTTGCGTACAGCGATGGGACGCTTCTCACGAACCGGTTTCATATGGCTCGGATACGGGATTATGACGAAGAGCTAAGGAGTAAAGGCGGGGTCATAGGGTGGTACAAGTGGGTTTATATCCCTCATCATCTTCTGTACCAAATATTGATCGATTGTGCAGCTTGATCTCGGCTATGCGAGCACAAGGTGTACAGCCGATCGTGATCTGGGATCAACGGGGTACAAGGCAATGGAAGGCTGCGGAGGTGAGTCGGCAATTGTCCCCAAACAGGCACACAGAAACTAAGTGAAGCAGGCTAGAAAGCGGTTGGCGGCTAGATCATTGGCCTTGGCGAGACGAACGCACGAGGAAGAGAGGGCGGAACGGTTGACACAATTCCGATTGGCATTTGAGGAGTTTGAAGGGATGAGCGACGTTGAGAAGGGGATTGCACGATCATACTGGGAGACGGCTGAGACGGATACCGCCAAGCCGAAAATCACGAAACCCGTCGGATCTACCCAAAGAGCAACGGAGACCTCAAAATCTGCGAAACTGAATCAGGCTGTCACGTCCAGCGCCACCGCCTCCGGTCTAACCGCGATGCTCCCGGTCGAAGAGGCTTCGGAAGTCATCGTCAAGGTCGCTTCCTTCATCCGTACAGTCTCCGAGCTAGTCGATAGTTACCGGCAAAGCGCCAAGCCATATCGATCTGGACCAAAGGAGACTCCTGAGGAAGTGATGGAAGCGATCGACCATATCCGTGATCTTGAGGTTTTCGAGGCGACCTTGGATGAGAAGCCGAAACTGCCCGAAGAAGAGGAGGATGAAGATACCTCACTGATCGATGAGAAGATTCAGGAGATCGTTCCCACGGACTACTTTACCGAATCACCGACGCAGACGGCCTTGACGACGGAGGAAGGGAAGGTGATCGAGGCATTCCTCCATCCGCCAGAACCGCTTCCTCTCCCTCTTGTGAGCGTGCCAGAGGTAGATTCACCGGACCAGCCAACACCGATGGAACAACTCGATGCTATAATTTCGAAAAGTCCCGAGGTGAAGGATATTTACGCTCGAGCTTTGTCACTTCCGACCATTAGTGACCATAACGACTGCAAGGAACTTCTGGTGAAGATGGGTGTACCTGTGATGGAAGCGATGGCACCGTATGAGGCTGAAGGATTAGCCTCGAGTTTGGCGAAAGCGGGTTTAGTGGACTTTGTCGGGACGGAGGATTCGGATGTTCTTGCCTACGAGGTGAGTCCGGAATCCCTCTACTTCCAGAAAGCCTGACTCGTATCGTCAGGGGCCGCTGCTTAAGAATCTCTCATCCGAGCGTGCACCCCTTGTCCACGTTTCCGGTTCCCGCCTACGAGGCCTAACCACCTTGTCTTCCGCCTCATTCCTTGAATTCTGTATCCTCCTTGGGACAGATGCGTCCCCTCGAATACCTCGGATCGGTCCCGTGAGCGCACGTAGACTCATCGACAAATACGGTTCGATCGATAGTATCCTCGCGAAAGAACCCAGGATAGCCGAACGTGTTGCCAACCTTGACGAATTTCGGGTGATGGTGAGCTCAGCACGGAAGGTTTTTAGGGAGTTGCCGCCTATACCTAACGGGGTTTTACTTGAGCAAGGGGTATGGGATGATGCGGAGGTAGAGAAGTTGATGGACGAAAAGCACGGTGTGAGATTCGTGGCCCCTGATGAAAGGAGCTTTCATGAGGACGACAGATGGGCGGAGGTGGAAGAGGTGGAGCAGTGGCGACAGCCGGGATGAGAGGGTCAGAAGCAGGAACTACCCAGCACTTGTATACCCCGTTCATGCATATATGCATCCTCTCAATCGCTTGCTACAGCTACGCGGCGGTAAATCACATCATCCGAATGCAACAAAGACCAACTTAAAAACTCCTGACGAGGGAAGGGTGGATGACATCGACAAACCTCCGCCCCTCGCGCCTCTCCACCGTTCAAGTCCCCTTCCTTCAGCGGCTTCAACGCGTGGGCACTTTCCTCCGCCTCAGGCTTCCCACTCAGCGCTGCGTCGCCTCCCCGACCACACCCATCAGAACTCATGGCGAAGTCGTCTGCGAATGGAGGGAGGGGGAAGGATAAGAAGATGGCGAAGAAGAATCCTTGGTAGGAGATAGGAGATCAAGGATGAATCGTGTAAATCTGGCTTGGATACAGTGAGGCAAGGTACGAGCATGAGACGGGCGACACTTTTCGGTGGTACGGACATCGTGTGGGATTGAACCGCCAGGGGCACCTCTGATATGCCTGCCGTTGAGATGCGATCCCTCGCTCTCTCGGCGTCGATCCCAAAGATCGGTGGGTCCACTTAGTTCATCTGCAGTCTCTTCTTTCTTCGGCTCTCCTTCGCCTACTTCGTACTTGACGGATTAGCTTCGTCCTTCATGACGACTACAAGATGTGGGCTTCTGAAACGAAACGGAGCTGCTCGAATGGTGTGAGGAGGTTGCGGGAGGATGACGGCGTGGGCGGGGGCCAGGCATGGTTTGGTACAGGAGGAACGTGCGGAGGAGGTTGCTGGGGAGCTCCTGGTGCTGTTCTTACAGGCCTTGACGCTTGAGGCGTTATTGCTCGGCTATGCGGTATCGTCTGGGGCTGGTTGGCGAGAGGCTTAGCAACGGTAGTGAGAAGATCGAAGTGGTTAGCCGGCGAGAGCTCGCTATTGAGCATTGTACGTCCTGGGCGAGCCATCACCAGTTCAATATCGTGAGAACAAATGGGCTGTTCTTTATTTCTTCTCGAAGGGATGACCCTGGGGTGTGAACTTCACCTGGTCGACAACAAGCAGGCATTCAAACGCGGTGACCCAATGTTCTTGACTCCTCTTCTTTTCATCCTCCGTTGGTTCTGCTTTGCCGCTATCATCACTGTCGATCTCCCTTCTCTTTAACTTCACATCAGTCATTCGCAGATTCGTGCTGTCATATACTCTTTTGATTTGCTTCCAGTGGTCTTTCCCTAGTACATCTTTTCAAAGACCATGCACTCCCGCACTATATCTTCCTTCGCCGTCCCAGCCCTTAGCTTGGCCACCGCCTGCTCCCCCCTAAAATTCAAGTCTCGCAACGGCCTATCCCTTTAAAGTATCATCAAATCGAGACAAGCTACCCAAGCGGGTATCGTGATGAGAAACCTCCAATTGTCTGGCCAGACGATCGTCCTGTCTGTTCCCTCTTCACTCTAGTGACACCCCAACTGTCTGCCCAGGTGCTGTACCACCCTGTGTCCCATTGTCTGCTTTTCTCGGGACAGAGTCTCCTTGAAACGTACTGTATCGTTCCTACGCGGAGAAGCATGTCCTCCGCCTACTCCTCGCCTCGCTCTTTGCTTTTCTTCTAGCTCAGACCCTATGTTCGACATCATCATCTAGACTTTCCAATCCTCCTCCTTCCCCTCCTCAATGTCCAAGGGAGAACCAATTTCTCAATCTCGCCAGTCCTCGATGCACGCCCTCTAACAACCAGCTAAATATCTCCATAGCCTATATCACCGCCGACCAGAACCCGGTCTTCTTTGACACCGGCTTCCAGGCCCAACCCTCTAATCCGGGGTACTTCACCTGCGACATCGACTCCTTCAATGGCCTCAACTACCTCCGATGCCTCGATATCAACTACAAAACGACTTACCCCTACGTCTGCCCCAGTGGGGACGATAACGTGTATAAGGGGACTAGCACGCCGAGTGACTGTGAAGGCGTGACGCTCTTTTCGACTGATGCCGTTGAGTAGGAGGGTGAAGAGCTGGAAGCGTGGGCAGATCTGGTTCTTTCTCCTTTGGGACAATTTTTCACGAGATGGTCATATCCTTGTGCCGATATCAACAAGCCCTCGGGACGTTTAGAACTCGAACGCAGCGGATAAAGGCCGAGACTGGCTCACATGATGTGGCGCAGAAGCCTTGCACTTCCGGCGTACATCCAGACAACGGGTCTTGTCGTCGTGTCGAAGAATCAGCGGGTTCTGTGAAGCGAGAAAAGGAGTTCAGCAAGACTGACGAAAGCCGAGCATTGAAGCAAAAGGGCCTGAGTAGACGGCGCACTGGATCGGGACGGTGTCCCCGAGATGATTACGAAAAAGGCAAGTTCAGGAAGCCCTGCCACCGGCTCGGCTGGAGGCGAGTGCGAAGCTCGAAGCTCGCTCGGACTTCCGGCGCACGATCCCAACAAGAAAAAAAGAGGTCTTTGTCCGAGAATACTTCACCGGACTGGACTCGGGTCCAAGCAAGAAACCCTAGTTCCGCTGGAGGCAGCAGGGAGCTGACTCGAACCCTTATTACCAGTTCTTGGGCTGGATGATAATATTACCATTTCTAGAGCTGGATGATTGATACAACAGATGCAGATGTCGAAGGCGATGTAGCGGTTTTAATCTATTGTTCCGAGCTTTCTCTGTTCTACATGTATTGACCGAGGAGATGAAGTATATCAAACTGAGGAGCGGTTTTGTCTGATAGACATATCCACAGAATTGAGCAAACTATACTTATTGAGACGACATGCCCATACTCCACGCAGTGACATGACGGTGAGAATGTCTGTCAGTACATGATCAAGCTCCGACGAGACGTTTCGATATCCTGCTTGACGTGCTGCTGCAAGCTGTTGTGACGCCACTTACCTTTCCGGTACGGAGACCCAGATGAGCGCCATAGCCATAGGCCAGTTCCCGTTGGACCGAATATAGGTTCGTTTGTGAAAGGTACTAATGCTTTCACGACAAACCTTGATCATTATAACATCGTATCACCACAGATCTCCTCCTACGCACGGACTCAACCCGTATTCCTGCCACATCGGCGCTCGTTGCCATGCTGGCGCTGTCATTCCGAACAGAGCACCAGCACCACGCAATAGCATGCATAAGTTCCATCTCCCAACACGTTGGTCAAGAAAGCATAGTACATACATCCTGAGCCTACAAACTGTGTACTACATTCGAGCCATCGGAGTCGGTTTAACCTAGCCTGTATTGTACTAAGCCTAGATGTCTCTAACGATAGCTGACCAAACAAGGCGGGAATGAACAATGTATGAAATGTACCGTAGACCCCTCCAAACGGTTATCCAAACCGTTTCCCAAACTCATCGCTCGCGCCGGTTGCGGTAAAGAGCGTGTGCCTCCTTACCACATGACTTCAAACACGCTCGGAGGTAGTAGGTGGCGTCAAACTCAGACAAATGCGCTCGGCTCAAGGCCTCGAATAGATCGTCGTGTCCATCCGAGTAGTTTACCGAGCACAACAGCTTCGTGGGGATTTGACTGAAGTAATTGATTGACATGACATGGCATGCATTGAGTACAGATAGATGCACGGGCATAGATGTCAATGCGGTAAGAGATGGTGTGAACAAATGAGAGCGAAACGATATTGACGGATCCAGGACTACCGGGCTGATACGTCTGGGCTAATGCGTTCAGCTACAGGCGGCTTGTGAAGCTCAGGCGAAAAGGTCGATCGGTACTGCGGGCGGCCTCCGCCTCGTCGACTCCCGCTAACGGCTCGACCTCCGGATGACCGCTTCCCTCCTACATCTTGTCGGTCAGGATGCTCATATCGGGACGAGGCGTAGCGGGAAGTTGAGATAAGGAGGAGCCGAGATGATTTGGGCATGAAGAGAGCGATTCTGAGCCGAGGAGGTATGGCGCTTGTATGGGATCGGACTTGGAAAGGTCGATCCGCGAGTACGGCGGAAGGGGGTGAATGGGTCGAGGGGAAATGAGTTGATTTTCAGAGGTGGAGCGCGAGGGTTGTTCGGCTGGACCGGGCAGGAAGACCGGAAGGAGGCTGAGGGAGTGGATTTGAATAAGTCAGCAGGGCCAAGGTAAAGGAATGGCGATAGCTACGAGAAAAGCTGAAGCTCCTGAACTTCCATTCCGATCTCTGTCGTGTGGCTGAGGACATCCTCCGGTCTATCTGCTCTCTTTCGTTGGCGATGTACCACTTGGGTCGGCTCAGACTGTCCTTCGCTGTCCTCCACCAGGTTCCCCTCTTCGACAGGAAAGGTGTCCCCGCCGCTCTCCTCTTTTAATACGTCCTCCTTTTCTCCCCTCTGCCCGCGTACCCTCAAACAGATCCTCAACGTCCTCTCGTCGCCATTCAGATCCACCCATTCCGGGACACTGACAATACACTTCAGTGGATTGGAGCTATCCTGCGGAGGATCAAGGCGGAAATGCCTCTCAGCAGCCGTGTAACATGGACCGCTGATCGATGCTGGGGAACGATGTCGGACGATGAAGAAAGGGAAATACTTGCTTGTCGATCTGATTGGTCCAGGTTTAATCGAGAATGTCAGGCTGGACCTTGATGATGGCGTCTGAGCGTCTTCTTCCTAACGACCTTGATGGGACCACTCGTAGGCCCTGCGGTCCGCATTGGAGGCTTCTCGCTGATAAAGGCTGACTGTAGCGGGTCTGACCAAGCCAGGACAGCATGAACGACGACACCATATGCGGTATTTGTCGTTGTCGAGAGGTATGAAGGAGGAAGTCAGCCGGGCAAGCGCAAGTCGAAAGGCATGGCGAGTTGGAGCCGACTGGCTCCAGGTCGATCATGATCGCAAGGTGGGGTCGTGAGGCATCGGCGAGATTGAGGGTGGTGGTATATAGTCGGAAAGGCGAGTAACATCCTGCTGAGAGTCAGCGGTAGGTGATACTCGCGAGACAGCTGCTTACCTTGACTGTCAAAGTACTCTGACATTCCCTCTACGACAAGCTGAAGCTCCCTCACCTCCCTCGACCGACCTCCTAGCGGAACTGGTAGGGCGGAGATCGAGATAAGCACATGGCCTGGTAATGAATAGCTTGTCCTGGAGACCATGAGCGTTATTACGAAGTTATAGATCGAAATGACTTACCCGGTATTGGCTCCTCCTAGCATGTTTACCAACCCATCGTTCTCGAACTTCACCTTGACCTCCGCCGTAAGAAAACTGGACTGAGTCCGGAAGAAGGACATTAAAGAAATGTGACGATGTGTTTGTTGAGCGAAATGAGTTGCAGTTGGATGAGCGGGATGAGCGGGATGGTAAGGTGAGTTGTCGGCTGAAATGAGACTTCTTGATGATTTGTTCGCTAATACCGTTCCTCAGATCTCCACTCAACAAGTGCTCTGGTCCTCAATCCCTTGAAACGCTTGATGTCGTCAAGATTGCTCGGATAGCGAGAGACGAGTCGAGTGAGACGGCAAGAGACGAAGTGGGCCATTGAGATCCCCTTGTTGGTTCCAAAGGGTCTAAGCCGCGTGTAGAATGAAGCCTCACCACAAAAGGACGTCCACGATGTATTTTTGGTTGTCCTTACCGTCAAAGGGGCGTTTTAGCGAAGCTAGGGGTAAAGGACACGAATGGGGATTCCGTATGGATGGATTTGTTTGAAACTCTATTCTCGACATCTATAGGTCAACTACTATAGACCTGATGAGATATCAGTAATCGTGAGATCGTGATTGAATGGGGATTTGAGAGGCAAGCCAGTGATGAAGATGCTAGCTGTAAAAGCACCGGGATGGAGTTTATGCGTCCGCTTGGACCGAAAGAATCTTGCTTGTTTCTGTGACTGCCGCATTGACATTCATGTCTCATTACGTTTTCGACAGCGCAATCCAAGTTCTATAGGTTGACGATGGTTGGGAATCAAATTAAAGGGATGATCATCATGTAGCAGGAAATTTCCGCGTTAAACCCTACGCTCGGCACTTTCCACGTTCCATAGAACCCTGAGTCGGGAGTAGATACCTATTGTGCGTGGAACAGATATTGTCCGCCGATTCTGAGTTGCACTCGGCCTCATGGACTGAAGTAGACCCGACCTGCCTCGATCGAAGGACTCGAGTGCGAAACCGAGCAACTCGATGCGCAAATAGCTGAAAGCCCTTTTCATCTCTACGTACTTGCCCCATCCAAGATGTTTTCCCCTTCAAGACGCCAAATCTCGCCCACTTCTATTGCTTCTCCGGCCACATCTCCCAATGCGAGACAACGGGTCTGCGACCTGGATCAGCGCCGTCCAAGGAAGGAAAAGACAGCACTTGCTCGATCCTTCGTGATATGGGTGCTTGCAGAGCGCCATGCGATGGGATACCCTGGATCTGAGAGAGTAAGCGCCACTGAGCTTGCGAGTCACTTAACGTACTCTGTGAAACCCGTTGAGATTCTTATGGCATGTAATCTGAAACACCGATGCGGAGCCTTGCCTGAAAGGAATCACACGCTATCCCATTCCCTTCATCCTTGCTTGCTCACCTCGAAATACTGCAAGCGGGTTATCAGCTCAAGGCATGTACTGTAATATTGACGTCGCTCACATGACGGAATAGGCCAAGAAGAAAACCCATATCCGGTACCATCTCATACCGTACTTCTCGACCACCTTATCCTTATTCGACACCCAGTTGAGATACCACCGGTACAGGGTGGCCGAGTAATGAACGCCGAGGACATCAATCGATTTTATCTCGAAGTTGGCTTTCTCGAGCTCCACCCCCTTCAGCGATGAAATGATGGCAAACATACGCAACACTTGCCGAGCTTATGACCCATCCAAGCGGTAATGACGCATCGGCGCCAGGGAAGACATATTTGTTCATACTGCTCACATCAGCTCAACTCCACCAACACAGCTCGACACGCTCACAATAAGCCCCAATTCAGATCCTCAAACTGCCAGTTCGTCCGAATCCCAGCTACCTGAAACACCATGATCCCATCGTCGTCGAGCAGGTCGTACACTTCTCGCAGGAATTTCCCATATCGCCGCATACCGACGTGTTCTGCCATCTCAAGACAGGATATCTTGTTGAAGTGGCCTATCTCATGTGGGATTTCTCGGTAGTCCATACATAATATCCGACCTTGTGATTCGGGAATACCGTTCTCTCTCAAGCGTTTGGTCCCGAATGCAGTCTGGTTCTTCCCCAGCGTCACTGACATCGATGAGCAACGAGTTTCGACCGTTGAGACATACCTCCTGTGACATCCGCTCCATAGTTCTTCGCCGCATGAGTGCACAAAGTGCCCCACCCACAACCAATATCCAACATCCGATCCCCCTTCTTCAAATCGAGCTTCTCGCAAACCATCGTGAGCTTATTATCCTGTAAATCCTCAAGCGTCTCCTTCCGATTGATGTCCTTTATCAGTCCGGAAGTGTAAACCATCCTCGGCCCAAGGAACCAAGAGTAGAAATCGTCTCCCCGGTCGTAGTGATCCCGGACCTGTTCTTCGTCTTGTGATTGGGAGTGAAGGATGACTTCGGGAAGGAGTTGGGTGAAGACGTATTTGAACATCTACTGGCGTCAGCTGAAACGCGGGGAAAGCACGGAGACATTCTGCCCGCCTGCCTCACCGCTGGAGTAAACTCGAAAGTCGCCCAATCATGTCGATACTCCATAACCTTCAAAACATCCCCCTTAAAATCCACCTCCCCATCGAAATAAGCATCATGAAAGACCTGCATCGGTATTTTCTTCCCCTTATACTTCTCCATACTCGACGCCATGAGATCGAGGTACTGCTCTATCGGCTTCCCAGGGAAGGGAACCTTCTCGTTGATCCGAGAACCGTATTTCGACAAGAAATTCCAGTATGTCGCCCCGGCTGGGATGAAGCATATAACGAAGAAGAGGGAATAGGTGATCCATCCTGTTTGGAAGGGGAGGAGGCGGGTGATGAGGTAAGGTGCGACGAGGACGATGGTCCAGAAGTGGAGGTTGGAGAAGGAGGCGGAACCTTCAGCGGGAAGAGGGGCATTGGCGATAGCGGGATAGGAGGTGCTGGACCTTAACATCAGCTCTTCGCCCGAGGACCCATCTTCTTGACTTACACGCTGAGACCTTTCTTTTCGGCAGTACCGTTTGGCACACCGTTTGCTTGAGACATGTCGGGTTTGATGTATGCAGAGGGAACCCGTTGGAGGAATGCGAGTCCCAAATTCCGACGCGCCCGAGGACTTTATGCTTGGAGGAGTTTTCCTGAGATCCAATCACACGTCATGTAAAGCGGCATTATCCTTGTCAAGATCAAAGGCCTATTGTCAACACATCAAGGTCCTCGAGGAAGGTGCTTCATACCGCTACATTCGCCTTCTTGCACCTTGGCGAGACCTCTGGGAGCTTACAGCTCTCCGCAGTGCTATGCCACCGAAGAGAGCTTCCGCTGCTGCAGGCCCCTCAAGGATACCCTACGACGATGATGTTGCTCACGCTTCCCGACAGCGGGGAACTCGCCGGACAGCTTCACAAAGCGAGGCATCTGGTAGCGAGGACCAGCCATACAACGATACCCGGGACCGAGGAGGATCGAAACAAAGTAATGCACGGTCGTCCCGAGCCATCTCCTCGATACGCGGGGATGTTGAAATGACTCCTCGAGCTCGAGCTACTCGGCACAACCCGACGCAATCCCTTGGAAGCGCATCTACCGCCACTCCTCAGGCAGTCCCTCATGCAGTCGGCCGACGAAGACCGCACATCCGACCCTCTTTGACCGGTGCACAGGTCGAGGAGTTGACGATAGAGCGAAGAGCTGAGATGGTGACGGATGTTGCCGGGGATTGCCTTGTCAAGCTAGTCCGAGCTGGAGTGGAAGGGGATGGCAAACCAAGAAAGGCGAACAATGAGTGGAGAAAGGCTTGGGACGGTCTACAGAGTGAGTATGAAGCTTTTGGAATGGTTGTCCGTCCTGTCGAGCTCTCATAACTCGGCGGTAAGCTGAACGAAGCTGACAAGCTAAGTAGCTCTCCGGTCGACATACATCTTCCCGGATTACTCGCCACCATTCCCCTTTCTCACAGACATCATCTCCTCTTTCCATCCTCGCGTTCAGTCATCGCTCAATCCAGCGACACTCGCTCGCGCTGTCAGCCTTTCCAATCTTGCTACTTTTGTCTATACGATCTTAAATCCGGATGAAGCTGGACATCTGCTTGAGGACGACGAGGATGCACCCAAAGGCTCAAACACGAGGCGAAGGACAGCGGATACAAAATGGATCAGACAACGAAATCGGATTTTGCTGCTCGCCTGGAAGCGGTTCTGGATGGTGGTTGTACCCAGGGAGAACAGATCGAGCGAGAGTGCTTTATGGTTATGGCTCGATTTCGCAACGCAGGTCAGTCCATCGTCATCTTCAAGGTCGGAAGCTCCGGCTTATGCCAATAACAGATCCAGCTCGCCACACAACACCCTTCTATTGACCCACCCTCACCGCATGACCCTAACCTTCCCCTTCCTCCCCCAACCCAGATTCAGGACCTCTTTTCCCCCTCCGCAATAGGTCGATATGGTCAATGGGAGATCGGAGAGGATTCAGACAGCGAGACAGACGGTGCTAACGTAGGGGTGAAGGGAAATGTTGAGCGGAGATGGGGGACACTTGCGCGGCGGCGGGAGAAAGAGGTACGTTCTGGTCGGTATTCTCAGCGGAAAGAACGTCGCTGACCTTAACCTAGCTGCGAGATCTGAGGCCAGAGGTGTTGGCGAGGCGGTATCCGTACGATTCGTTTCGGCAGGAGATGCTTGCGTACATTCAGGGGGAGATCTTGGGTAGTATCGCTTACTTCCGGGTGAGCCAGACATCATCACTGGCACTCATTGTACATGCTGAGACAACTCTAGGCTTCGCCTGTACGCGTCAACAATGCGTCTGAGAGCGAGCAGGATGAGAATCGTCCCTCAGATGCCGAGTCTGCTGGATCCGGCTCCCCTCCGAGAGGTGCTGCTGTCATCCATGTGCCAATCAATGTCGACGGCGTGTACTACGCCTCAGGGTCTGAAGGTGAGGAGGTGCTGTATCGACCGCTACCCGTAGATGAACAGCAGGAGCTGGACGCTGCTGAAAGCTCCTTGGGGGAAGAAGAGGATGTCGCGGTATTGCAGCTGGACATGTTTGCGGAAGTAGCCATGGAGCTCGAGCAAGAACATACGAGTATTTTACCTCGGAAACGCCAGCGCCTGTCGGTTCCTGCAGGCTCGCCCCTCAAGCTACATGTCGTACAGATTGCTGACGAGGAAGGATGGGCGGTGCGTGACTTTGAGCCAACAGGCGAAACCGCACCGGTGAAAGCGACGAGTCGCGCCAGATCGTTTAACTTTGCTTCCCGACAGGAGGACGCTGTGCGGGTCGACTGGGAGAGCCAAAGTCCTGATCCGGTGCAGAGATCTGCGACACCTAAAGCACGACACATCTCACATCTGCCTGCTTTGATTCAGGCTTCAAAACCGCGAAGTATACTTCGATCACCTCGATTGGATCTCACCCCGAAGGAAGTCGACCCGGTCAGACATCCCGCCTCAGCTCTTCGGCTTCAATATGCGACATCCTCGCCTCGATTCCCTTTCACACTACCGAGACGAGCCTTTCAATCCCGCAAATCCGACCCATCGATCTTACCTCCTACGGCTCGCGTCTCCCTCAATCCCGCTGCCGAGCTCATCGCTATCCGTACTACGCGGACTCCACCAGTATCCAGTCAGTCTGCCCAAGCTGATGACGAAGCGGAGGAAGAGGAGTTTCTTGAGGAAGATGAAGTACAAGATCTCCTGCCAGATACCGCTCAACTTAATGGGAATATCGCTCAATCATCGGACGAGCCGCGGACTACCCAAGATGCCGACTTCGCAGATTTACTGCCTGATACTCCTCAGATGAAAGTGACGGAAGACATTCTGTTTTTGGACGGATCCGGCGCCTTACAAGGGCTCGGCATGGATCTTGTCGATCCGGGAGACGATACGGTTGTGCCTATTGACCCAGCGAATGTGGGGGGTGTTCCAATATCCGACCTTGATTTGGATCCTCTACACAATGACGCTTCGTCCCATGGCGCGGTCCCTAACGTCATTCGACCTGTACATGCCATTCCGCCGATCTCCCAACGAGCAATCATGTCCCGACCGCGGAAAAGTCGGGAAGCGCAAGAATTCGCTTTGCCAGATCCCAATGAAGAAGAAGAGGATCGACAGCTCCTGGGTACAGCGAGCAAGCCTCGAGTAATACCGCGAAGCTCATGGGGGACGAACGATTTTGTCAAGCAGTCACCCGGATCACCTGACGTCCTCAAGCCAGCTATGCCTCGTCCGAGCGGTCGCGCTTTTAGTAGAGCACGCGAGGCGATCGGTGAAGATCTGTACCTTGTTGATACAGATGGATCACCATTGGGGACCGACTCCAACTACATGATCCCCCGGAATCACATCGCCAAGCGATCTCGTATCCATGGTCAAGTCGAAGGCCAATCAACCTCGTATTCTCGCATATCCGGTCGACGCAAATGGACAAAAGCCGAGGAGGTCCTTCTCTATCGCACAGTCCAAAAGATCCCACTCTCCGAAGAATACCCACTTCGGGTCGTTTGGTACCTCCATGGCGAGTACGGTTCCCTCAGCCAAGTCCTCGAGCAGTTCAACCCGCAACATATGAAAGACAAGATGCGTGTCATTGTGAGTGCCCGCGTCAATAACCGTCGTTCAGTAACTGGTCGAGCTCGATTCTTCTTGCCCGGTAGTCACCCGGATAAGGTGAAGTATCATGAGGAGATGGATGAGTTGAGATCAAGAGGAAGATCTAGGTTTCCAACGGTTGTTAGTGAGAAGGACGAGCTTGAGAGCGATGACGAGGTAGTTGCGGTGGACGAGGATGATCATGAGTTGGATGAGCTGGTCAGCGATGCCGAAGAGGCGGAAGCTACTCCTACGCTTAGAGGAAGAAAGCGTACCCGAGCTACGTCGAAGGCTGGGAATGGGCATGTCACGCCGCCCGTACACGGCAGCGGGGATGCTCCGCATGATGCGAGTCCCGTCTGGCCTACCAATTCCGAAATGAAGCTGATCTCATCATAGCTCGTCGTTGAGATACCCATCCATCCGAAATGGAAACGAGGTCGACCTCATAAACCAGTGCAAGGACCCCTTGAGCACAAAAGCCAGTCCGTCATTGCGAAAACGACGCGAGGTCGTCCGGCCAAATCGAGCGAGGATCTCAAGCAAACCCGGAAGGAGCCGAGTCGCCGGCGCGAACTATCTCAGAGGTCAGGACGAGATGACGAATCCGGTCTCGTGGATTATCCTCCAAAGGTCAATACCGCGCACAATCGCGCAACTCGATATGCTGCGCGTAGTCAAGCAATCATTGCGGTCGAGGCCGCCAGAGCGGTGGACGCGCCGCGTCCCAGTGAATCGAGGCATGAAACACGTAGTAAGGGTAGAGTCGTGACGAATGGACATGCATCGCAGGTAAGCGAACGTGTCTTCGTTCGTCTGGAAAGCTGAGAGTACGTCCAGCCTCTTTCCACACGAGCCGCTAGTCGTGGAGCGAAAGGTTCATGGGACGTTACGGATGACGTAATAGACAGCGCATATGAACCTGAAAGTGAGGAAGGAGCGGACGAAGGGGACGATGTCGTCAGGCGGGAGCTGGTGAAGAGACGAGTTCTTGGGATAGGTGAGAAATCCCATTTAGCTGATCGACCGTATCTGATCTTCGTGTTTCAAGCTTGACACGTAGCCGAGTTCGCGTTGCAAAACCTTTTTCCAAAATGGAGACATGGCGTTCGAAGTCAGCGAACGAGCGCAATGCATGACATCCATCTTGACATCTACATTGCGCTCTAAACGCAGAAGCTCAATTTTAGGTAAATCGAGGGATCACATTTGTACTGTAACCCATGCTTTCGACCTCGCGCATCGCGCTCTGAAGATCCCGGTGGAAGTGTGTTGGTCCCAACTATATGGACATCAGATAGACCCGGAGAAGGGGAGACCCGGACTCACTAGAGGCGCAATCCCAACAAGCTGGAAGAGCTTCATATGCGCCGGGCGGAGGTGAGCGAAATGTAAGCCCACCTCTCGCTCAGTATACGCCTGAGTGAGCTCGTGTAATATCTGCAGGGCGCTACGCATCATTAGGGACTGAGGAAGCTGGGAGCATCTGGACTGACGAGGCGTCTATTTCATCAACCTAGAACACGGTCAGCAAGTCGTTGCAGTCGCGATGAGGGACACCCACATCGCCCATATGTAGGATCACAGCCTTGGCAGACTCGCGCCGAGGTTCATCAGAAGGATGTGATTTCTGCATACCATACAGCTCAAGCTGAAGCTCATCAATTGACTGTTTGCGCGCTTCTGCAAAGTTGTACTCACTCGACGTAACCGCTCTTTCAGTTGACCCGTATTGGCGAATGACAACGATTCGCGAATCCGGACGACGAGCTACGGGACTGTCAAATCTGTCTCCAGTCTGCACATCAGCAACTCACCACACCCGGTATAGCCTCCTGCGCTGTCTCATCCTCATCGATCGGTACCCATTCGTCGGTATTAGGTAATCGACCGATGATCTTGATACGTGTTTGTGTGGACTTTTGCACGACCAGGATGAGGGAGAAGACGACGCTTGCGACAAGGCCAGTCTAAATGCTCATTAGGCTGACGTTGATTTACGGCGGCTGTAAGCGAGTCGCACATACCTCGATCGAGAAGCACAGGGTCAAGAAGAAGGTCCCGGTCATTTGAAGGAAGTCGGTCCATGCTCGCATTCGCCAGAAGAAGAGGAACTCGTGCGGCGCCTCGGCAAGGACTGCGCGATATCAGTCGTACACCTTTTGCTACGACATCGAACGTACTGGCATACACAACAAGGGTAATGACAGCAGCCAGCACTGCCTGGTCGCTTTCAGGTGAAACCAACCAAGGGACAAAGATGCTCACTTTAGGCAGGAAGTACAGGTAAGGTAGAAGGAAGAAGATAGAGAGGATCATGATGATGCTCGTGATGATGCTAGACATTTGAGTGCGTGCCCCGGTGAGACCGTTCAAGCGAGATCCTTCGCGCGAATCAGCTTAATCACGAGGCAAGTGACGGGAGTTGCGCTGACTTGTGATCGAGCCAAACACGGGGACACCGCCAGTCACCGACAATGCTGAAGCACACAGATTGGATGCCCCTGTGATAGCGTGTGAGCGCATTCAGAGTTTCCCTGGGCGTTTACTGACCAAGAGCAACCAGGTCTCGATTCGCACTGACTGCATACCCATATTTCGAACCATTTTCTCGAGCAGCAACGACCGAGTCGACAATGCCCACCACAGCTGAAGCGCAAGCCGTAGGGAACTGGAAGGAACCATCATCAGCTTCCTAGTATGAGCAGGGAATTGTCCCTTACCGTAAAGGTGAAGTACTTTAGCCGCCGTCGATCGAGAGGCCAACCAAACGGAAATTGAGCGCTACCGCTGATCTTGCCAAGCACCTCGACGCCTCGCAGATCCCATCGAAATGTGGCATTTAGGACTGCTGAGCGTCAATAAGTCTTTTTCACAATCAAGGTAGGTCTCACCAGTCGTACCCGCCACAACAAGCAAGATCTCCGGAACATACCTCACCCAACCTGTTCCAGGTCTTCGCAAGATCGCCTGCTTCGATGTTCTGGCGGCGATAAGAACTGCAAGACTAGTGAAGCTGAGTATCGCGGTAGTCTTGTTAACATGCTCAAGATGGCGGAGAACGAAGAGGAGCTTGGATATAGGGAGAGTTGGTGGATCTGCTTTCGCTTCCGGGTGAGCTAGGATGGCGGTCATGCCAAGCATGGGGACGAGTTGTTCGATGAAGATAATCTGGGAGGGCCAGGTGAGTGAATCATACATGGAAGAGCAGGCCTGGCTTACGATGCCGACGGCAGTGATGAATCCCCGAAGAAGAGCTCTAGACAGGACAACATCGAGAAAGCCGAGACGAAGCAGGCCGAGAATGCTTGTGATCACGCCGATCTGGAACGAGTCAGCGTTGACTTCGTGGCACGAATAGATCCCTCACCTGAAGTGTAGCGATGAGGGAGATGGCAGCCGCTTCCAGCTCGGGATGTTTAGGAAGGTTATGCGGATCGCCATAGACCGCCTCCTGAACCATCTGTCCGATAAGAAGGCATAGTGCGGCCTCGGGCCCCAGCGATAGCTGCCTGGTCTTCTGATCAGCCACACGTCCTGATGACCGAGGAGCAGGATCACCTGCAGGTACCGAGAACGCCGTATATAAGAGCTGGTATTGCTGCCGACCACAACCCGGCGACAGGAGTGAGCTTAGCGAGACCATTGGCGTATGACATCGCCTTGAACGGTGTCAGTGATAATTGATTGGACTACTGAGCATACGTACTTGAGGTATCAGAAGGCACGCTACCTGGCGTTCTGATCAGCTATCTCACTGGAACCGCAAGGTTGACTGACCGAGAGACCTGCAACGATATCTCCAGAAAAGCTGTGATCTAATCAGCAGGGCAAAATGCGAGAAATATCTGGCACAAGCTCACAGTTGCCAGCTATACTTCGGCAGCCAGTCCGTTACCTGCACACTCCTCAGTATCGTCATTAACCTCGCTCCACAGCCACGACTCACCGGGACGTAGTATTTCGACCTCTGCTTGATCTTCCTAGCCACCGCAAAAGTCTTACTCGGCTTCCTAACAAGTCCTACCCGTCTTCAATCATAACCTGTCTACACTCGGCTATGACGTTGACAAATGCTCACTCGGATCAAGCTCAGCGCCAGGTAAACCCAAACTATCCTTCTTCCCATTCTCCTCCTCCGGCAATCGCCCTTCCCTCAACCCAACCCGGACATCCTCAGCAGCATCCATATCCATCATCCATGTCCTCTCAGGAGTTCTCCTACTACTCCCAACACCACTACCGGGTAACAAAGGACTCGACTCGCTCAATCGACCATTACGAGGGGGTGTACCTATCAAAAAGACTGCGGAGAGGTTCGAGCGGAGGTTGGGTATTGATGAAGAAGCGCTCGAGTTACCGTTGAGTGGGAGATCATCACCTCGGTCGGGAGGGGTCGTCATGGTGAGTCGAAAAGAGGAAGGGAGGGATCACGATATCATGTTGACGAACGAATCGAAAAGGGCAGGGGTAGAAGCGGCGGAGTTGGGCGTTTCGGACAGAAGCTCTTTAGGTCGTCTGACATGGAATCACTACAGTAGACTGACAGTCACTCGCATGCAGAGCGACGAACAACTCCTGCATACTCCTCTAACAGTGAGTGAGGACATTAGTGTACTAAAGATGCGGATCTGGCTACAGTCTCCTCCTTCAACTTACCCATACAACTGCCAGTCATACTTCACGGTGCCTCCCCAGAGCCCGATCGGGGGACAAGCGCTTACTACACCATCTCCGCCAAGCGCGAGGACTTCATCAGTTGTTGAGGTCGAGGTGTACTGGCTCCAGATTGGTGTAGCGCTTCTTGCGCTCATGCCATGAGTATTTGGCGAGCACGCTGCATCGCGCTTCGAGATGGTGGGGTTTGGGTTGAGGTTGTTAATGAAAGATGTCCAATAGCTCATAACCTTCTTTTCCTGCCAATGATCAGTTGACATACCAAATAACCAGTCCGAAAATCCTTACAAAGGTTGTGGTATTCCCGAAAGGACGGGGAGCAGTACCGAACGTGGGATAAATATCATCCTAAGCCATGCATCAGCCCAATCTTCTGAGATGCTCATTTGCTTTCTCACCTGATGACACACTCTTCCCGATGTCAAGCAGTAACCATCCGTCTCGTTATTAGTCGGATACGTCACTCCCTGCCTGAATTCCCCTACCCAAACTTCCCCACCCGCTCCAGCCCAATGCCTCGCAGCATCCCGATTCGCACACCTCCAAGTCTCATCCGTGACCAATCGCTCGAATGACTCTCGGAAGTATTACCACCCGCCAGCTCGCGTGCCAGTAGCGTATAGTACGGTGAAGACACGATAGCAGTCGCTTGTTCGGTCCCTTCTAGACTGGTCAGAGTGGCAGCGAACGTAGAGTTGGATAGTGGATCTGGAAAAGGGAAGAGTCCCTGGGTTGCTTGACCGCCTTCGTTCTTCACTGTCGTCATGAGGAGGGGTATTGAGGACGGAGGGAAGGTAAGGTCCGAAGGAGAGGTGAAGAGGAGGCTTGTGGGGTCTCGAGGGAGGGAAGCGGTGCCGTAGGTCGGGCGGATCGCTTTTGGGATTTCAGCGCCGCTGGATACTCAGGCAGGCTTCCTCACGAGTCAAAGCAAAAGGGCGGGGATGAAGAGGAAAGACGTGACTCACGTTCAGCGAGAGCAACCCCGATGATTGCGCTCGGCGCAACTACTACCAGACACTCCTGTGATGAGATGATGTCCGATACCGGTATCGCTTGTAGACAAGCGAGAGTATTACATCCCGAAAAGGGTGACTGGGAGTAAAACGAGTTTCGGAGCTCGGAAAGGAGCGTAGGCGAAGTGAAGCCGTAGGTCTACCTTGTCAACCCGAAGCTTTGAGTTGGTCTGACTGTAGTATGGCAGCTCGGAACAAGCCTCTCGCTGCTGGTGCGCCGAGAAGACCTAAGACACCGATCAATACCGGCTTTTGCGATGAGGGAAATGTACTAATCTCTAATCAGACCAGCTCCTGAGCTCTCCCCGCCAATGATGACCTTTATCTTATCTCCACCTGCATGCGAGACAAACGCCTGAATCGCTTCGAGCGCGTTGATGACGTCGAGGAAGCCAAGGTTCGGGTCACCAGAAGACGGCGAAAGTGAAGGAGGAATGTAGCCCAAGACGCCAAGTCTAAGCACTATTCAACCGCCTGACAACAAGCCCGTGAAGTCAAGGAGATACCTGTACTGCAGGACGATAACGATATCATTTCCCTGGATAGCCATTCCCGACCCATCGAGTCCAGGAGACGCAGCTGAGCCAGAGATATACGATCCGCCATGAATCCTGTTCTGTCATCAGCAGGGTTGAACGAACGAACGAAGCGGTCATCGAACCAGATGAAGACAGGCAGACCCGAGCTCGCCGAAACCGTGGGCGGGGTATAGACAGTGGCGAACAGGCAGTCTTCGGACTGGGTCGTACCGTCGACATAGATCCCACTATCCTGTGGACAAGCAGGCGGTAGCGCTGTTGATGTTTGGTTGCTACAAAACATTATCAGATAAAGATGTGACGATTGCATATGAGGCGAGCAAGACCGACCTCAGATCAGTAGCTATGGTGGAATCAGCCCATCTCTCGGCGACATAAGCGTATCGTACGGAGTATCGACAGGCTCCAGAGGAAGTGACTACTCCTTTGATCGAAACGCCACCGGTGGAGATAGTACAGCTCGGTCGGGTGATCGGAGTGGACTGAACTAAACGCATTGAAAACCAAAGTGGGGCTAAAAGAAGCAGGATGAGATTCATCGAAGACATGACGAAAGGGAAAAAGAAAAAGAGGGAGGTAAAAGCTCAATAGGTTACAGGTCGAAGAGAGTGGGAAGTGCGCATCGAGATGGGAGGTCCAGTTAAAAGCTACAAAAGGCGTGAAGGGTAGGTCGAACCCTAGCCACTGAAGAGGAACGCATCAGCACTGACGTCCGGGATCTCGGCTTGGTAGCGATCAACGGGAATGACGTTTCAGCTTGCGGACATATTCTGTTGACGTGTCTCTCCCGGATACCCTTTTAATATCGCCTTGGGAGCTGAGCGAACTGTTTCCTGCTTGAGGGCGATCATTAAGGAGTTGGTCAATCAGTCAATTGATATCAAGCCAAGACCCAAGCTCGGTATCACAGACGTTTCGTCGTAAATTAAGATAGGTGTTATTGTTGGGATGAAACGGACAATATGCATTATCACACGTGACCAAGAGTAATGCACCAGGCTTTTCCCGAACGGCAGGATCGCTCTTTGTGTTGTCTCCTTCCTCGGCATGGCCGCTTCTCTCCCTTCCGGAGTTACGTCGAAACCTCTCGTCACAGCTACTACCGGATTTACGGACTTTTCTGAGAAAGTGAAACAAACGGAACATGGGAAGAAGCGGAAAGCAGGCGGTCAAGGGAAGAAGGGTAAAATCTTCTTGGAGAATAAGGTGGGCACACGCTCTCCTTTATCTGAGACCTATACTGATCAAGCTTTCATCTTAGGCCGAATTACTGAGCTTGATATCATCCGTCACCGATTCGAAGGACGCCATCATCCAATATCGAGTAGCGAAACATAAAGCTCGAGCAGATCAAGACGACGAAGAGGGTGTGAAGGTGAAGAAGGTTAGAAGTGGGGAGCAGAATTCAGGTGAGAGGAAGAGGATCGAGAAGGAGAAGGCTTTGGTGAGCTCCGACCTCCAATGTATCATGTCATCACGCGATCTGATCTGGAGGTATAGGTCGCAGCGAAGGCCGCTCTGACAGAGAGAGCTCGAGCGAAGAAACGGAAACGAAAGGCCGAGTCCGAAGGAACAGCTCCAGCAGCGATCCAGACCTCCAAGAAGCGCGTCGATTTCGCATAGATCGCTGTGCAAGCAGATATCCTGCACATAATATACGTCACACCATCCATACCACCGCAATCCAGAAACTCTTCACCTCCGTAGATCGACCAGAGCATCAGCTCCGGAGCTGTACCGTCGGGAACGAGGCACCCCTTGGCAGACGGTCGAGTATGGTTCAGGAAGTTTCGGAACTTCAGTACATCCCTACCTCGAGTCCTCCGTCTTGCTTCACAACACTCAGGCACTCTTTACATTATCTTCGGCTTGGCATGCGCAATGTCCAGTAAAATTATATGCACATCTTGAGTGTAGTTGCAGCCCGAAGTCCTTCTAATCGCGTCGAGGAGGAGTAGATCATGGCTCTCCCACTGTTTCTTGAGCCGATGCACGTTGGTTGAACTACCTAGTAAGACCTGACCTTGACCCGAGCAAAATCGGATTTGTGGGGTTACATCTTTGCGTGCTTGGCGGAATTGCGCTGCGCCAGCAAGCGAACCAATCTTCCCAGCTTGCGATAGTCAGAGTCAGCCTTGGAGAAGATCGGTCGTGTACTTTCGCATCCCAACGTAGACGTTGAAGATTCCTAGGCTTCTCTTCTCTTCGTTATCATGGTTTCGGTACCTACACAGCAATGTCTATCAGTAACTTCCCTTGGACAAGATCAAGCGAAAGAAAACCTACCTTAAGCGTTTTGCTGACCATCATCGCTCCCCAAATCACATAAATCGCTGCCGCCACATGAACCTCTCCCCAACCATCCTTCTCTCCCCAAAACCTGACCAACCCAAATGGGACATCACTCCCACCCCTCTTCCCATGGGTATACCAACCCTGCTTCACCCAGAAGGCCATCATGCTCGTCAATCCAAGACTCGAGGGGATCGGTAATCCTTCGAAATACTTGCTCTTCCCGCTCGCGTCGGAAGGTATCAGAGCGACAGTCGCGTTGAACCTAGCTAACCTCGCCAAACCCGCCGAGACGAAGAGTAGGAGAGCAATACAATCGAGTGGAGTTCGTAGGCCGAGTGCGAAAGCCAGTGCTGCAGGAGCCACTCCGAAAGAGATGAGATCGGCGAGTGAATCCATCTCTTGTCCGAGCATGGAACCGCCACCCATCCAACGTGCTACTTTCCCGTCGAGTGCGTCGAAGCCGAATCCGAGGACTGGGAGAAGGTGGGCGAAATAGAGTGTACGAAGAGCGGCAGGGGAAGGCGGAGCGGGGAGATTCGAGGAGAGGATGAGGTATCTAGCGGATGAGAGGATGGAGAGTGTACCGCAGACTCCGTTCATTATGGTGATCAGGTCAGCGAGGCGGAAGTTGCTGCGAGTGATGCAGGCGAGTAGAGAGTTGGGCGAAGGAATGTTAGCGAAAGGCCTGGGGTACGACAGAGAAGTGGGAGGACCGCTGAGAGCCCGACTCACCGGACGAGAGAGAAATGTCCCTCATCATCCCTGTACTGCTGCAACAACAACTTCTTCTCCTCAGCTACGGAAAGCCCTTTCACCGACGGTGGCTTTTCTGCCGACATGATCACAAGAGGAGTGTGAGGGACTGCAGTGGAGCGTCTCGCCTAAGGAATAGGTGGTTGATAGGTCAGAAAGACGAAACTTTCGCTTTTCGACTGAAGATTGGAAAAGTTATTGAGGTATGGGGAACTCAACCAACCTCGAGGCACAAAGGAAAGGAACCGGCACGTCATAACTAAGAGGGATACGTAAATAAGGCTTGCGAACTTAACACGGGCGTGAGTACTTCATCTCGTCAACAAAGACCCTGACGATATGCCGTTGTCCCTAATATCTGGTCTGCTTTGTCAATATCGCTCGCGGACCGTCCTAAACATCCTATCTATACTTCCGCGCTCATGATTCAATGTCCGCTTACCTAGAAGAACATCTCCCTCACCTTCAGTCATTACACGCCCAACTCGCTCTCCCCGCCACCGCCCTCTCCTCCGATCAGGCCAGACTCGAGTCTGCTATTAGGAACGCTGTTACTGCACTCATACGAGAACGAGAACAGGAGGTTGATGGGTGGAAGGATGCGATAGCTTTAGGGAAGAAGGAGATTTCCGTTTTGGCGAGAGCCGTGGGGGATAAAGGGCGGAATGCCTTGAACAGCGGACGGAGGGAGAGCATAGAGGATGAGGTATGTCCGGTGAATCGAGTAATGAGGAATGAGGAGGACTGACAGGTATACGCAGCCGCTCCCAGTACAGCATGAGAAATTGGTCAAGCAAAAAGAAGATTTAGCGAAGGTGGGCTGCTCGAGCGGATCTAGGGGGGTTGACTGATAATCCACTCTTTGCAGGTATATACCGAGCGACTGCAGCACATCCAAGGTCAGTCTCCATGGACCAGTATAGCCACTACGGCTCCAGGCTCGGTACCTGGGAGGCTGATAGATGTTTCTGCAGGTCTTCAGGATACGCTGAAAGTCCTTTCAAGCCTACTTGGACCCCCTTACGATTCACCTCAACCCCTTCAACCGGTCGGCAGCTCGTCCAAAGCGATTCTTCCACCAGGCCCCTCACGCACGAGCCTGACTCGCATTGTGAGCGGTCCAACAGCTACGGCCGGTGGCGGCTATCGGAGGAGCGCCTCCTGTGGGACCCTAGCAGAAGCAATTGCAGAGGGGAAGAAGGAGGTTTGGATGGATGTTGGGGAGGAAGTGACCGAAATCCTGGAAGTAGCCGCGCAAAAAGCTATGGAGGAGAGGGTGGGTCTGACTCAGGTGTACGGGCCTGAGATATACAGGTATCGAGATTACAACAGCTATCCGACAACCTTCGAGATCTTCTCTTCCTTCATGCCGAGCTGGTCCTCCCGCCCGTCCCGATTACACATCCTCATCACTTCCCTATTCATCTATTACCCTCTCGAGCGAGCGAGGAGCGACTGGGAGCGCATGCCGGGTATGAAAAGACGCTGTCGCGATATATAAGCACGAATCAATCAGCGATCGAGGAGGACGAAGGGGATGAAAAGGGTCTGAAAGGATTGGATGGGGTGGAACCGGAGATTGGACTGATGCGATGGGCGGAGGAATTGGTTGAACTGGTTAGTCAAGCAAAACCCTCCATGAAACCTGCTAAACACGGTTTAGTGGACGAATGAGAGAACTGGACGGGAAGCACGAATTCAGGAGCTGTACGACCAGGTCGAGCCGTTATGGTATCGCCTCAAGATCGAGCAAGGGGTGATGGACTTGTTCATGGAGATGAACCGAGGATGCGGAGAAGCAGTGCTAAAGGCTGTGAGGAGACTCATACTCGATAATCGGTTTCCGACTGACCGCTCATTCAGTATGAGGTCGAGCTCGAACGCATCCTTGAGATCCGACGGTCCAGCCTCTCGTCCTTCGTCCTATCCGCTCGGAAAGAGATAGAGATGCTCTGGACCGAGCTCATGCTCTGTGAGGACGAGAAGGGTGACTTCGGGGGCTTCATCGATGGTAAGCGTACATGCTGCCGCTGCTCTACGTTCCAGCTGATGCGTGTCAGATGAATATACCGAGGACCTGCTGCATGCTCATGAAGAGGAAGCTGAGCGTCTACGGGCGGAGGTCGAGAGCAAAGCCGCTATCTTACCAAAAGTACGAGAATGGCACGCGCTCAAGCTGGACGAGGAGGAGTTGGAGCGGAACGCGAGTAATCCTAACCGGTTCTCGGCGAGGGGTGGAGCGATGCTGAGGGAAGAAAAGCTGCGGAAACGGGTCGGCATCCTTCTTCCGAGAGTGAGCATACACGTCAACAAGAATAGGATCACCTAGCTGACTTTTGGCAGATTGAGACGGATCTCCTCACTTCGTTGCCGGCATGGGAAGAAGCGAATGGGCGACCCTTCATGGTGCAGGGCGAGCGGGTAGTGGATAAGATCCAAGACGCAAGAGAAGCAAAGGAGATGGTGAAGGAAGCCAAGAAGGTGATTGGAGACGGGCCCAGCGACGACAGCAACTGACCTTTCTGCAGCGAGCCAAGCAGGGCCTGGCTCCCGCCAAAATCTTACCCCGGCATCAAACTCCCGCTCTGAACAGCCTGAAATCACAACCTTCCTCCTCTACCTTACGCAAACGCGAGGCGCCAACGCCCACTCCCCTTGGTTCCTATCAATCCAATCCCAAGCGCCAGCGGACAGCTCCGGCTTCGACCATAAGAGCGTTACCGAAAGCGGCCCGAACTGCATCAGCTACCTCTCGCGATAGTAGGGAACCAGGAAGCAGCCCGACACCTGGATGCGGCATACCTCGGCCCGTCACATACACATCGCGTACTCTCTCAGGTCAATCCGCATCCTCAGTGTTCTCGACAACCTCGACTTCATCCGACCGGACTCACGTGGCATCGATAGGCTGGTCAGCCAAGCCGACTCTACCTGGAGTAGCTGGTCTTGGGAAAGCGGAAGGCAGACGACCGAGAAGAGAAAGTTTCAAGCCCCGTCAGTCTGTGGCAGGCGGTTTATTTGCTGCAAGAGCAGGGGCGATACCGAGTTGGGGCTTGGTAGAGGAAGAGGAAGGAGGTGAGGATGATGTATTTTGAGCTGGTATCTTATGTCACGATCCGGAGGCGGCTTCCCCCACGAAATCGGGACTCCCGTTTTTAAGCAAATTAGCCAGTGTGCTTGAAAGCTTAAACTGTGGGAGTAGCGTCTGATCAGTAAATGCAGCTCCGAACAGTAAGCCATAGCGTCGGTCGAAACGGCCCAGCCGGCTTCGATGTGTCTTATCTCGCTTGTAGCAGGGAGTGCTGACGGTGTGACTCGCTGGGTCATCGAATGACAATGGACCGTGGTGTCATTACCCCTCGCGAGGGGAATCACACCCTATGAGATGAAATACACATGCCCAGGAAAAGATGATACATGTTGCATATGATGTTTCGTTGTCACAGTCACACAACGCCATCTGCTTACTTGAAAATCTACATCGAACACGTATAAAGAGATATTGCTGCGGAAGGATGATGAGCCCGTGGAAGCGACACTAATGCTGTCGCCCCTACTGACTGCACCCTAACTCGGAGGCAGGCTGGTGAATGGGTGTGAGTACGCAATGTGAAGTTGATCCAGAGGCGGATCAGCCAATATGGGAGATTGGGTGATCAGGATAGTTGTAGAAAAGAGAAATCTAAGCCCAATGAAATGGTTTTTATACCTTTCAATCCCCTTACCCGGACAAACTTCCCATACAACACCAGACGACCTTTAGAGATTTCGCCCTTATCTCAACAAAGGAGATAGATAAAGCGTTTCAACGTCCAATCAGATAACGGACTTGCGACCGATTTGACCCGAATGAATCCGTGGATTCGGAGGTAGGACGAGTGGGAGATCTGTCCTTGACTTCTGGCCGATCACTCTCCAACTGGGCCTACACGACCGTGACTGCTGCTCTGATCGTGTGTCACATCGAATGTTTTATGAGTCGAGCAGGTGGCAGAATCAAAAGAATGCGCCTAGATGTGGGGGATGCACAGGCCGGTCACCCCGGAATCGACGAAAAGTGCAGAAACCTCCGAGTCCCCAGGATTGGCTTGGACTGGCCTGTATCGTACTGAAGCCTAGATGTCTGTTACGCTCGGTATATGTATACCCTATCATAGAGCGACCCAAGGGTTCCGGGCATTGTGAGTTTAAGTAACGACTTATTGGACGGCGAATATTATGGAGAGTACTATGATTCTGAGAATGGCTGGATTCCACTAGCTGCATCACCCTCTTAATGCATAGTGTTTTGAGCGTGTATCATGGATGCTATGCAAGCAGCTCCCATCTGCCGTCCGGCCTGAGATGCGAAAGGCTTGTTCATCTCATCGAAGCTATGCCACCCGCCCAAAACGATCACCATTGCTTATCTTCGGGGGGTTCATGTCACCCGAACAAAGTACAGTTTCGCATAGGCGCAATGAAAAGGTGTTTGTGTCCTTGCCGAGAAAATATACATCGTCGAGAAGATAACCACTGGACTCTAATGGAAACAGACCGCTACAATGTCAGAACCGCCACTTCGGTAACTCGCCTCCAATTGGCATTCAAGGCCATCTCGATATCTCGAACGGCCTTCGGCATCCGTGTGGCTGTCGTGGAAGTATTCTGTCCTCGAAGGTCAGGAAAGGCAGCAGCGAAACACATCGTCGTAGGGATTCGCTGAGTTTCCGTTCGTCCGAGGAGTTCAGGGGCGCTGAGGGACAGTGAAGGGAGAAAAGGCTGGTTGAGACTGGACATGACGATTTGGGAGGACGGAGCGGCAGTAGGGAACTGAGACCAATGCCGGCTCAACGTCCCCCGGATGTGTCTGGACGTGCCGCGGAGATCTCGGCCAGCTGATCAGTGATATTGAGTACAAAGCTGTCCTGATCGAGGTCACTCTCATCGTATCCGAACGGCATCTCGATCTGGGTACCGATCTCAGGGAGACCGAGGAAGATTATAGCTGCGATCGCTTCGGCTGGTATAGTGACCTATCGGACGTAGGAGTACACCTGAAATGGGAGGAAGAAGAGAGTATGCCCAGACTGTCAGGCGAAGGTGGAAGGAGTACGCTATAGGGAGAGGAGTGGTGGCGATTTTGCGTAGATCGGACTTGGCTTTTTGTAGTTCCAGGATGACGCTCATCAGCGGTCCGATGATCGAGGAATCGACGGTTCCGCGGGTGGCCAGTTCTGAAATATAGGCTGAGAAGTACATCCTAAAATTGCAATGGGCTGCATTCGAGGTGTATCGGATACATACAGGATCTCCTGCGCGATCTCGGTGCGTACCGAACCCGAACGTCGCTCTTTGCCGCCTGTGACCCTCTCATCCATTGCTACTCGCTACTTTCTTCTGAATCAATTCGAAATCACCGCGACAATCCGTAGGGGAGGGAAGAAGTCCCAATATTTCGGTGTCGGCCGATGCCGAGGCGGCAAGAGCTCAACCGTCGTCAGGCCGAAGGTTTGGGGTGATTTCTCTGCTCCACCTCGAGTCCCACGAGCAATGTCTATATTGGAGAACGCAAGTAGAGTCGAATCATTGGGTCGACGAGACGATTGGCCGCTTCCAAAGCTTGCCGCTTGAACGCATCGGAGGAGGTGGCGAGTTGCGTCGTATTCATCATCACCGCATCTGGAGCGGAAGTAGGCTCGATAAAGGCCGCACGGGTATACAAAGCCGTTTGGGTCAGCGGAACTGGCGCATTACCGCTCAGGGGACTGTGCTGATGCGGTCTACCTTCTTGCCAAAGAACAAGAAGATGGTCGCGAGTGATAGGCGGAAAGGCGGCAGGTTGTACCTGTACATACAATCTCAGCAATCAACATGGCGAAGGATTCGATGCAGACTTCGGCAGGAAAGCGATCAGGCTGTACAGGTCGGAATAGAATGGTCCACGTTCCCCTCGTAGAGTGTGCTTCATCGCCACTGAAAACGCTTGTATCTGAAAACAAGCGGGCGAGCAGCAATTGCTTCCCAGGTTGAGCAGGATAAGAGCTACCATGTTTATGTAGCTCTTCTTCTCGATCATGCCTTGTTGTATTTGCCTCTCTTTATCCTGCTCAATATACGTCGAATCCCTAAAATCGCTCGGCGAGAAAGAAGTTTCTCCGAGCTCAGCGTGAAGCTGCATGGGCTGGACGTGCTTGTGCCAATTTCGTACTGAATGGGATGTTCGATCTGTCTAGGATGAGCTGCTCCCGCGCTGCTGGCGTGAGGTACGTCTGGTTTCTCTGGTGGATTCGGGACCTTGTGAGACTGGTGCGTTTGGCCGGCTTCGGTGGTATCCCTGTTCTTCTTGTTGTTCGGTGTTTGCGGGACATTCGAACCGGTCATGCGTCGTGAGCGTCAGTTTGGTGAGCGTGAGTTTGACGAAACTGACGCTCACCTGAAGCCATATGAGCATGGCCACTTGTCGAGTATTCGACATGATATTGGACCAGATATTCCTCCCATCCCACCAACGCTCGTGTGAGTTATTTGTCTCTGAACGAGACGACCTGTGATCTGGGCTGGATCAGCTGAGTACGATATACCTGTCGACGGACAGCTCACACGACCGTCCCGAGGACGGTTAGCAGGGTCGAGTTGACTCCGAGGTTGACGGTGGTGAGTTTACCGACGCAAGTGACCACTATCACAAATCAGCTAGTTTCCCAAGCGGCGACGGTGAAGCCTAAAGAGCAGGACTGACTGGTGGCAATGCCGGTGAAGAGGACTACTCGTGGCCAAATATCGCTTTTCCATTGTCAGCCGACCACGAACCCTCGCTTAGGTCGATAGACCTACTCTAAGATTGTTGATGAGGTGAACTTGACTCCCGCCCAAGCAAGGATGTTTCGCTGATGCCATATCTACCGGGATAAGGACAACAACGGTGCGCAGGAAGACAGAGTCGGGAATAATTCGCACTGCCTCGTAGAATGACGTGAAATTATGTTTGAGAATGATGAGGAAACAGCTCGAGCATGTTTCTGAGACCCCAAAGGTCCCCATTGACGCACACAGGCCCTGCATTCCTCGTGGAGAATTGTCTCACTAAGACAGATCAGCGACACGGGTCCAAGCCAGCTTGCTGTACCAATATCGAATCCATAAAGTCAAACCCATATGAGCATCTCTCCATTGATGTTGTATCTCCATGGCTTCGGAATCACTTCTGACCTCCTTCCGCGCTTCTTCCTCCCTCTCTGGCTATACGAGGTAAGACCTCTGCGACTTGAAATCGCCACACAGGTCGGCGACCGCCGTCACACCACCCAATTCACAACCAGTTCACTTTCAACCCCTCCTTCCCTCCAAAATACTATGGAGACCTATACTCTCTGCAATTTCCCCTCCCCTTACTCGACAGTTCACATCGCCCTCTTCCACAACGTCTCAAATTCCCCTCAAATCCGAAAAAGGTTGATAATTGCTTCAACCGCTCTTGGACCAGAAGGTGATGAAGCTCGTGCAGAAGTGGATTACGCTTTCCTCGATGGGCGGTTCGTAAGTCTTTACCCCCTTCACCACAATCCGAGTTAAATGCTCGGCTGAACTCAAAGGTTAGACAGTATCTCGAGAACATCTCCTCACAGCCATCCAAGCGACCCTTCTTTCCTCACTTACTCCAACTTCGTCTGAACCGGTGACGAGGACACATAACCTCCATTCCGAACTTCTTTTCTCTCTCTCACCGAATAACAATATCTCGGATTCAGTTCGGAGACATGGGGTAGGTGACGCTTCGGATGTCGTTGCAGCGGTCCGGATTGGAGGGGAAGGAAGTCAGGAAGAAGTGTTCGAAGGGATGAAGAGGGTTGTTGATGGGGAGCTTGTCAGTTTGGATCGGTTGGAAGGTGGTGTCGATTGGGCTAGGGTTGATAAGGTATGCTCAGTCTCAATCAAGAGAAATGGTCTGGAAATTAGTTGACCGGACGACACCTCAGATTTACAAGCTCTCGGAAATGAATCAACTCCCTCTCACTCCAGACAAAATCACCGACAGGAAAGTCTCAGCGGTCATCAATACAGTCGCCATCAAATCCGTAACTTGATCTATACGGTAGATACCTCCTCGGATAACGTCTTATACCCAGCACAATGTTACCCATGCTCGGATGCAATGCTTGATGATGATAATCTCATCGCCTAAATTATGCAGCAATACTAAGCAGCCCAAACCTCTTGCCAGGTCTAGCAACTGCGATGGGACTCCTAAACTCGGTACCTGTACCGCCAGCTTTACCAGCTGAGGGTGCACCGAAGCGAAGTAGTCCACCGCGAGAGTCGGTTGTCGTTATTGCAGGTGTGAGCAGCGATGGATCAAGGTGAGTGATAAGGGGATGAAGGAGTAATTGCGTTCGACGTAGAGCGTCCGCAAGGAGGGCAGGAAGGTTTCCTGCGAAGTCGGAAGGGATGCTAGGCGGAAGCTGAGGACCGTCAGGATGCTCAACGAGGGCTTGCTTGGACGAACCTTGGTAAGAAGCTTTTGAACCTGAACATTTCCTCCAAGCTCCTCGCCTGCGAACATGCCCAGGAATGCTATATCAAACGCAGCCTGAGCAGCAGCTTCATCATTCTGAACAGTCCATCCGTCAAGACCCCGAGCATCGTCCACGAAAGCTTTGACCAGGTCGGAGACGACCGGTAAGTTGATACCTGGAGGTATTCCGAGATGGCGGACCGAGACGACGAGCGAGTGAAGAGAGACCATGATGCACGAGGAAGGTTGGGTCGGATGCGGACCTAAGTGATTCATTAGCAGTGGCAGCCTGACGAAGGATGGAACGCCTACCTTGCCATGTTGCTTGGACTTCGTACGACCCTCGATGCGGTTCAAACAGCGGAGCCAGCTTTGTGATTGCTTCCATGATGGTCCGTTGTTGCCATTTAATTGTCGAGGATGTATGCACGCGCAAGAGGGCAGCAGTACAACCAGCTATCGAAAGATGAGCATTCGATACTAACTTCCTGGAAGACTTACCGGTGTCGACGTCTGCTTCTCCAACTACATCCCGCAGAAAGCTCGATGACCTCCCTAGGTACAGCGCGACTCTCCCAACGAAAAGCTCCGCCTCAATCCCATGTTTCCCATCCCCTCTACCTGACCCCATTGACTCCAAAACCCTCTCCAGAACCTTGACCAGATTATCCAGCGAGGCAGTCGCACGTTCCCGATAGTCGTCGATCAAGCCCCTCGGAAGACCCTGCATATCGGCCTTGAGGCTCGCAGCCGCTCCCTCCATCCCCGTAAGGACTGAGTCAAGCAATGGTGTCCGGCGAGTCGAGCGCTTCTCGAGGGTACAGATAAAGGAGTTGAAGGCTGTATGGGAGGTCATCGTGGATGTTGTCGGAGCGGCCGGAAAATTGATTTCGGAGAACATGAAGGACGTGGCATTTGTGTCTGCTTTCGATCAGTGGACTCAAGAAAGCGGAAGTTGTCCACTTACCAAGCTCTTCACCATTGAGCCGGATTTGCTCGCCAGCTCCTCGTATCCGCTCTTCGGATGATCGGACCAAGGCCTCAAGCTTATCGTTCCATACATCCTTCACCCGTGCTCCCCACTCAGCTTCCAGAGCTGCCCGTATCTCATTCTCGAAATCGCCATTTGGCAACATACTTCCGAGGGAAGCACGTACATGCCAGATATCGATGACTGAGTGCAGACCGGCAAGCCATGCGGGTACTGCATCTCGTAATAGCTGCGTCGACGAGTTTCGCCATGCAGCGATCTTCTCCGTGACAGCTGGAGGTGGGGAAGGAGTGATGAAGGGTGTGAAGGCGGTGATAGAGGAAGGTAGATGTCTAAGAAGGATCTGACTTGAAGGTAAGGATTGTAGGATCTGGCGCGTCGATACTGGTAAACCCGTCGATGATATGCCAATCTTCGGAAATGGCAAGGACATTGAAGCGAGTCTAGATGCTCGACGTTGATGACTGGTCCGCCTCATTGGTGTGACGGGTGGTGGTGCCGATACTGGCACGCCGACCTGTACCAGCCGCATCATCTCCCCAATAAGGCTATCGCCCTCTGGCGATCGTTTTCGACGATCGAAGACTGCGCTGGTGATTGCGGCCGTATCCAGCAAGCACTGGACTGCTTGAGTAAGGGTGGTGCCGATTGCTTCGCGAGACATGGGGGTTGACAAGGCTCGAGAGTTGCCTCTCCGCTGGTTGATGATGGGCGAGAGTCGAGGTGTAGAGGTTGACGTTTTGGGCGAATGAGCGAGGATGTCGCGGACAGTCTTTGCACGTTGTGAGAGGAATAAGGCGGGAGCCTCAGGAACGGGGAGATTTTCAAGCAGGATGATGGACAAGAGTGTCTCCGAAAGGACCTGGACTGTCAGCTGATTCGGTGTCAAGAACCTACTTTAGCGTCCATTTTTTCTCGAGACCGCAGAGCGGCCGTTGCTCGCTGAACGATCTGACCGCGAAAGGGAAGCAGAGTTTCCCACCGCTTCTGCAGGAGGGACAAGTACGGCTGTCACTTCATCAACAAGTACTCAAGCTTTCCTTCAGGAAGCTCACAGCGCTGACATCCTCGGGCATGCTCGTGAATCCCTCTTTCACAACCCTCGTGATGAGCCATAAGAAGGCTGCGTTTAGATACGCTCGATGCGAGAGGTAGGTGTAGAGCGCTTTCCATTGATCAGCTTGATTACATCACCAAGGGGTTATCTAACCTTCGGGTGCATCGAGGAGCAACTTAATATGTGCTGCAACAGGAAGCAAACTCATCACATCCTCGGCATCGCTTTGGTCCGGGGAGTCTCCATCCGCGGTGAACGCAATATCGGATGGATTATTACACGCTTGTGCGACCGTCCGCAATGATGAAGAAAGCTGTAGGGATGATGAATGTAGCGATGTAATTTGAGTCGCCGAAGTCAAGAGATCTCGATACCGTGTCCTAAGCTCATCCATTAGTATCTGTTTTGCACAAGGGAAGTAGCCATACCCAACCATTGATCGTAGCTCTGATTGCTTATTCAAAGCATCCCCTCTCATCTTCGCCTCAACCTTCCTGACCTCGTTCACAGATAACCTCCGAAACACCTCATCGGGCTCCATCCCAGCCCAATCCTTATCCCCGACCGGTGCTGTCCTTTGCGCAGACTGCTTCACCCGTCTAGCGATAGGCGTCGAGGTACCGGACATACCTCTTGACGAGATACCTGGTGGACGACGGGAAAATTCGGTAATGGGAGTGATGATTTGGGAGCCTGTTCGTGTAGGTCGGCGGGAGGAAGAGGGGTCGAGGGAGGAAGGTGTCATTGAGGGGGAGTGAGAGAAGGGTCCGTTCGCGAAGGTTGAGAGGGAGTTACGCGCAACGACATACTGGCGTCCCGCGCCGAGGGCTCGGGGAGCTTGAGCGCTGTATATCTAGCGAGATGAGGATGTCCAGGAGCAGAGAGTTGCAGGCAATAGGAATCGCGTGTCAAGGGTTGCCAGTAGAACCGTGGGAAAGCGGTGTTTGACAATAATAAGCCGAGAATCAATGAAGGTAGTTATCCTTCGCTCGCATCCAGATCATTCAGTCGAAGCACAGGATGGCTATTGTGGAAGATGTCACCGAAGTTAATGAATCAGCCGGCCCAGGTCCAAACTCGAACGCCCAGCTTCTGTCGACGCTTCGAGGCCTATCGAAGCGTTTGGCTTTGCCCAAAGACCTCTTGCCCAGCTTCATGAATGAAGATAAACGTAGGTCAGGCCAATCTGGCGGTCGCTCCGAGCTGAGAACCTGGTGCTACACTAGCTGTCGAAGCAGTCGAGCTGTATCGTGATTATGCATTGAGCATTGTTCAAGAGATCTTCACCAAGACTCGAATTTCAGCATGGGCTCAGCTCAGTATCGAAGATCAAGCGGAAATCATGCTCGAAGTATTCCGACTATACGGCAACGACCTATGGACCTCCTCGATCATCCGCGGCATGATAGATGGTGAGAACTCCCCCATTATCGCCGTAACCAAAGCTTAGCAAGAACAGAGATCACTTCGACCCTCTCAACCACCGAACTCGCAATTCACCTCCTAACAAACCCCGTCCGTACCCTCTTCTCCCAGACTCCGCATCCAATGCTAAACCCATCCACTTCCCGAGCTCTCAACCGTCCAGCAGGAGGTCCAGATGCGAATCTCGATTTCCACGATTCCTCCACTCAGCTGTACAAATCTCCTCAAGGATGGGGATGCTACAACGTTCTCTCTTGGTGCTGTTCCATTCTTCCCTCTGATGAGCTGGAGAGGCGAGTCGGAGTGGTAGTGCCTCCTACTTTGGTGATGATGGACGATTGGGAACCGCTTTGGCGTGGTCGAGGAGTCACTGTACTCAAGGGATGGATAGAGAGACTACCGGTGGAAACGATGAAGAGGATGGGAATGGATAAGCTATTGCTCAACTCGCTCATCCACACCCTGTCTCTACATGCCAACCCACCGCTCAAGCATGTGTTGCCGGTCACCCTGAAACTCGTGGAGCGATGTACGAAAGGAGCGGAGAGGGCGGATCGATATGCAGAGATAATGGATAAAGCTGTGGTGCAGGGATGGACATACGCTCCTTCTGGTATTGAGGGAAGGGTGGTGTTGGTCAATATCGCCGAGATGGTGGAGACACTCTGCTCAGTTTTGGGAACGGGGATGGCTCGGTGGCTCAAAGTATGCAACACGTCATCTTCCGCCGGGCTGAAGCTGATTCGTTCCAGACGATCATACCCAACCTACTTCAGCCTTTGCAACTTTCCCCAACTCCGGCAGTACTGCCACATTACCGCGCCAACCTCTCGGCTCTGCTTTGCCTGAAGCGTACCCTCCAATCGACAGGTCGTATAGCGCGCTGGAGAGGGCAAATCACAGATGTGTTGAGTCGACTATGGCTGCAACTCGGAGAGCGTGGGCTCGATACCGAAGAGACGCAGGCTTTGGCTAGTGCGTTCGACCATGTCAGAATAACAGTTCGTGCTGAGCTGCGTAGAACTCGAAGGGGAAGTGCGAAGCCATGTCATCGACATTTTCGTCGAGCTTCAGCGTCAATGCCCATCGGTCTCGAATGTGAGTGACCCTTCGTTCTAGCTTCATAGCGCTGATCACACAGAAGAACGAGTACGAAACCCTCAGCAAGCTCGACCAAACAGTTTTCCGAGACCTCATCCCCTCCTCTATCTCGGTCAAGACCTAACAATGTCTTCAATACCCAGTACAGACGTAGGAAAGTCTCCATTAACCAGCACAGGCATACCCATGCAATGCATATGATCATGTATCCTTCCGTGCCCGAGATAACGGTGGGTACCTACAAAACTTGTCTGAGACCGACGTGACGGCATAGTCGCCCGGAGAAGATGAGGAGATTGTGTAAGAGTTGTCCCAGATGTCCGTAACGGTCTGGAAGAAATTAGCGCAGCCCGAACCAATCAGCGGTTCACACGTACCTGTGTTTCGACCACCTTGGAGCGAGAGCCTGACTGCTCACTCCGGGTGTAGGTGAAGCTGAAAGGCAGGCTACCGGAGAAGGTCACGCCGAACACCGCTGGCTCATCACCTATGTGCATGCCTGTCAGGTCCAAATTTTCTAGGCTCCATGTGTTTGAAATCACCTTCTCGCAAGCTGTCCAATCCTTCCTGGATCTTGACAGATGGAAGCGGATGCACTCTCCTCTCCATATCCACGATATCCCGCTTGCACTACCTCTAGTGAGTTTCATTCCATCTCGTTGTTCGACAAACCCACCTGATTATCCTTCAAGGCAACGGATTTCACCGAGAATACCCCCTTCTCCTCGGCATACCTCGAGAAGCGCGATGCCGAGGACGTAAATTTATGTCGTCTGCCAAGCCACTCGTACCTATAACCATCAGCTATGCCGGTCAAATAACGACCAGACTCACTCAATTGTCCAAGGCGCCTTACCTTGAAGCAAGAAATCCAACGTGTCACCGACACACAGATCCGCCTGCTGAGTCGCTGGAACGATCCGAGCCGACTCCACCACCTCGACCGTCGTGGTCAACCTGTCCGAATCATTGATGATCTGCTCGCAACCCGAGCTGTCCGATATTGAGGTGATTGTCACCTCGTGCCGCCCGACTTCGGTCATGATATCCGGTAGCTCGAGAGTCCTTTCATGCCCATCAACCTGCATATGATGCTCTTCAAGCTTAATTGAGGCTGGCTTCCGAATAGTAAAGGTGAGGATGAAAGGAGCTTTCCCTATCAGCTGGACCTTCGCGTCGCCGTAGAGGGGCTGATCAAGGCAGATCGACTTGGTATTGTGCTTCATAAACCTGACAGACGGGCGAGTATAGACATCATGCTCGAGGGCGAAAGATACTCCGGTGCTAGGATAGTTCGAATCCTTGAGGTCGAGAAAGTCATAACGATAATGACCGGGTTCGGTGGCAAGGTGAAGGATGCCGGTCTCTTGCGCGCTCTTGAGGGTATGTTTACTCGTATGACCTTCAGCAGTGTACCGATAGCCGAGCTCGAAGGGTGATTGACCTGAGAGAATCAGCTCAGCTTGAATAGATGACCTCTCACCATGAAATCGCAGTGCTACCTGATCCTCTTCTCCAGCACAAAGTCCCTTGTGCCGGTAAACTTCGCCGCCTAGCGAGACTGATCCCGTCTCTACCAATTTCACCGCCGGCCTTGGTCTGAAGTCTATTGCGAAGGTCGCGTCATTTTCGAAGATCGTTCCGGGACAATGCGCATCTTTCACCTGATCAAGTCGAATCAGGCGAGGATTCATACGCTGGCATCGGACTTACCCTTATCAAGCGGTAGACACCCTTATTATCCAAGCTCAGCTGGTTGTTGGGGTCACGGAGTGTGACTTTCTTTTCTGACCGACCATCGAGAGTGTAGGTAACCTCCCATGGCTACTTGGTATTAGGCTAGGCACAACACTCTGGAATGCTACCTACTGGCTCGCCGGTAAGCCTCAGTCCCGCTTTAGCGATATCACCTTCGATAATGGTCACCTTCTCGCTCTTCGCGAATCTCGCGGTAGGCTACATGGTCAGCCAACGCTCACTGTCGATTCACCCACTCTCTGACGATTGATGTCGACATCGACCGACCGTGCCAAGAGCTTCCGAGAGCACCCATTGCCGTCCTCGATCGATGCCAAAGCTATCGACAATTTACCTGATGCTCCGCTCTCTGCCGACAATTCTTTCGGGACCGGTATGGACACCCTCGACTGGCCAAAGGGAATGTCTACCGTCACGTTGTCCACATGTCCGGCCCAGGACTTCAGATAAGTAAGTTTGAGCGGACCGGCGCCCTACATATCAGCTTCACAGCAGCGTTTTACATACCTTCGCGTCCAGGTCCATTTCAACTTCCTCTCCAGAACAGGCAAAGAGCTGCCGAGGGGCAACACCGAGACGTCGCGTATCGACATCAACGTTGGCAAGCGGGTGAGCGGTCTGCTTGATCGGCGGCTTGTCCAGCTTGAGCTTGGAGTATTTGCCGTCACTCAATGACGTGAAAATCTGGACCATTAGCCTTGCATAGGTAAGATGACTCACATAGGTATATTGCCCTTCGTGATCTGGTTGTAGGACGATCTCGCCATGATACCCGTTGAAATCTGCTGAGCAGGTCGAAGCTCGTGTTGCACCTTGCCGTTGTTCAGTGTATTCGAGTACGAAAGGTGGCGACCCTGTAAAGTCGAAAGCTGCAGTAACACCGACATCCATGGCACTTTCCCATCAGCTCGACAGATTAAGAGGACTCACCACTCATGCAGTGTTGTGACCTGCATCTCGACAGTTGGTGGCGGGGCAAGCTGGACAACACAGCTCGAAGGCTCCATTATGGTCCCGCTGCATATTCCCTTCACATCCTGCAGGGTATATGTTCCCGGCTCGGATACCGTGATCAGCTCGGATCGCTTCGAGGTCTTGAGCATTTTGGACGAGGTTTGACCGGCTTCAGACTTGAAGGAATAAGCGATTTCGGCGGGCTCGCCGCTTTCATTCAGGATTATGGGTATTCTCATCGTCTTATTGACCAACAGCTCGCGCACACCGGAGCAATCGAAATGGGCAGAAGGTCGCGATTTGACATTGTAAACGATCTCGGTTGAGTGTCCTGACGGAACGTATGAGTTGTGGAGCGAATCGGTGACGCCGGTCAATGATACCGTATAGACGCCAGGCTGATCGTGCACTACTCGCAGTGGTACGACATGCGTCTTCGACATGCGATCCCGACGAAACAAAGCAAGCTGATCTACCGCCTCGACTTGGTCCTCGATCCCTTCGATGATCCCGGATTCCGTCGAGTCCTTTGACTTTTTCCTCCAACCGACTCGTAACGCTCCAACACCACGAGATTCGAAACGTGCAATCTCCACGTCACCCACACATCTCGTTTCGGCAGGTCTTTTGGAGTCACTCTTTCGGACCCGCTGATCGCTACTGATCAAGTCCATCCAGTGACCGCCAGTCGGACACTCGACAATGATAGCCTCTTTATGTGGTGTGATATGGAAGCGATCACCACGTTTGTTCAGAACGGTCTTAAGCGATACAACGCTTGGTCGGTTGACAGCGAGGAAGCGGACACTCTGGGATCTTTCGAGATCCTGCGGAGCATGGGCGAGCGAGTCGGAAGGTTTGACCGAAGGTAGTTTAGCTACGTCCAGCTCGCCGGATTGACCGCGCAGTACCAACGCAGATAAAGGATTGGGTTCAGGCTCGGAGTCATCCTCATCGTCTTCCTCCTCATTGGTGATCTGTAGTAATCGAGGCTTTCCGGACGTCGACCGCTTCAGTGACGGGCCGGCTACGGTCTTCACTTCTGCATGACCGGTATCGAGTGATCGAACGTAGTATGAGACTTGATCCGGGATGGAGTTGTTGAATACGACTGGGATGTAGAGAGGGTTCGATGAGTCGGGAGGGATACAATAGGATAAGGAGAGCGGATTCAGCGTAGCGGTACTGGAACGTCAACACCATTCCGTTGACGTCAAACCCACCTGTATGGGAGAAGTCGGACTCTGTGTACGCCTTCGAGATGAGCCGGTTCGCGCCATCGTTTGGCAGAATACCACCAGCTCCAGTACCACTCCCCGCCCAGAGCAGCCGGACCTGACCAGTCATTAATCATATTTTGCCGGTAATACCAAGACTTACCGACGAGAGAGATACTCATAAGGAAGGCGCTGGGCTGCAGCTATCAGCCTGATAATGAGCGCTTATGGAGAACCCACATCGGCAAGTAAACAGCAGAGGAAGTTCCAAGCGACCACCAAACCCGCCCACTGTCCCAACTGCTTCAGGGAAGGCGAGAGCATCGGTATTCGCAACAGCGAAACGAGGGCTATCGTCAGAACCTCAAATACCGCCCAACCTATCGTTGTCCACGACCCTTGTACTCGTATCGCTGACGACCATGTCGGCTCCAGATCAGAGATGAAGTATGGTGCTAGGATATCCCAGACCTTGATGACCTGTTGACATGGGATGCATAGCTTAGTATGGGACGGATGATGTGAAGGGAAAGACGTACCTCGAGAAGGCCAAAGGTGGAGATGATCGCCAATCTCTGCTCGTGCGGAGCTAGATATGAGGTAGGTATGATCGGCGGAGGTGGAGGAGGTGGTGTACCAGCTTGAGCTGCCGTACCCGTCGTGCTCGCCATGGTGATGCTACCGGAAACGTGTCATCGGGAGAAGCGAGAGCTGAAAAGCTGGTGAGGATCGAAACTTGGATGAGGAGTGTGGTTTTTCGTGGGACTTTTCGAAGGCTGTCACTCGTGTTGCCAGCAGTGCAACGAGTTCATCATGTACAGGTTGAACAAGCTGAAACCGGGCAAATGGGAACACGCGGAGATCGATGTATCTCCGGTCCTTTGGGCCGCGTAGAAGCTCTCGAAGTTGTGACAATACACTGCGTCGTCCATCATCCTGGCAAGGCCGCCTCCAGGGCAACATGCGGGTCCAAGGATGGGATCCGGTGCTGTGAGCTCCTGAGTGCTTATGATACGCCAGCTAATAAATTGTTGCAATAGTATCATATGCCAAGTCAGTGACCCTTCCTCCACCCCCTCCTTGTCCTGCTGACTGAGCAATCTGCCCAGATAATCTCCCTCCAAACGATCCACTACCTAACCCTCTCCCTCCTTCTCCCACCTCTCCTCTCAACGCTAACCTCCCCAGCCCTCCTAGCCTACTCCGGAGGCCCATCAACAGTCTCCCACATCCTAGATTGGCGCGAAATGTCATCCCTCCCTACCATCTCATCCACCTCTTTTCCCGGTCTAAGTTCCGGTTGGAGGTCTTTGAGAGGAGCCTGGGCAGGTGGGAAACAAGTTGGGATGGTCGAGGAGGAGGGAGGTGAAGGTATGGGTAGTGGGATGAAAGGGACGGTCGGTGTTGAAGAGGAACAAGATGAGGTTTGGGATTTCGGAGTGGATGATAAGAGGGGTTGGTTGATTGGTTTCAGTTGGTTGATGGCTTCGGCGATTGAGTGAGTTGAACTCTTCTTCTCCAACCAGTCAGTTCATTGGATTGCCCCCTAAGACGTTGGCTTTTTCAGTATCGCCCCGCTGTATTACCTCGTTCGAAGACCGACGTACATCCTCGACTTCTCACTAACACTCACTTTTAATCACCTGATCCTTACGACCTACTACGCCAAATCATTCCCCACAAGTCTCTTCTTTTGGGTCGTCCAAGCTCTCGGAGCACTTCTCATGATAGTCGCCGCAGAGCAGGTACGTTCCTAGATGGCTTTGCTTGAATGCTGACCCAATGATCCCTCAGCTATGCGTCAAGCGGGAGATGAGGACCGATTTAGACATAGGCTGGGATCCAAACCTCGAATCAGGCGAAGCAATGGAATTGGCAGATCGATGATATACTTGCATACAGACATTATGCGACATATACACAGAAAGGCCAAATTCCCTCAGATCCAGTCTGAGCTTTTTCGTATCCAAATTGAGCCAAAGCATTAAGGTAGTGATGAAGGATGGTCTCTAAAAATTTGCGGCGACAAGCTCCTCGGCAGATGCGATCACCTCCTCCACCTTCATGGTCGCTTTTTGGTGCTTGAGATCCAGGACATCGCCGATCTCGTCGCAGGCTCGCAGGAGAAGGTCGATATCGGGTTTGGTATGAGATGCGGAGAGGCAGAATCGGACACGGGAGCTGATCAGTGGAGTAGCTCTGTGACGAGTTGTCAAGTGTACCTCTTAGCACGAGATACAACTACTCACGGATACGCAACAACGACTATGACCATTGGCGTCTTGTCCGCCCCAATGCGGCGAAGCATCATTTGAGAGAAGAGGTGCATCTTGGCGGGATGGAAAATGAGCAGGGGAATGATCGGGGAATCGCGATGTCCGTAAACCGTGAAGCCGAGTTTCCGCAGACCAGATGAGAGGTAGCGAGAATTGAAGGCCAGGCGGCGAAGTCTCTCCCTTCCCTCGGTACCGTTAAGCAATGCGGGCGGCAGGGAGAGCCAAGGTGGAAGTATCGAAGCTGGAGCAGGTCCGTATGCGGTAGGTCGAGAGGGGATACTGATGACATCGGGCTCTTCTTCTGCTGGTGTGGCGAGAGGGGGAGCTATCCCCATGATCGATCCCATCGAAGCGACGATCTGCGTCACAACAGGTGGAGACATGCTCTCAGCGTAACACATGGCGTGGGAACGCGTCCGCAATCGGTCAATGAGCTGTTTCGAACCCGAAATGTAACCGCCAGCCGCACCGAACGATTTGGTGAACGTCCCCATGAGTATATCGATCTCTCGCGGATCGATGCCAAAGTAGTCGCAAACCCCGCGCCCATTCGGCCCAATAGCTCCAATCGAATGCGCCTCGTCAACGTAAAGGTAGAACTGGTCACGTAAGCGGGACGACCTTCAGCCTGGACCGAACTCACCTTGTATCGTCGCTTCAGCTCCAAGAGCTTTGGCAAGTCAACCATGCTTCCTTCCATCGAGTACAGACCCTCAACAACGATCAATATCTTCTTCCAAGGTCGATGCGTCCTAGGCTGGCCTTGAGAGATGACCTCCCGTAACATTGACTCAAGAGCTTTCATGTCATTGTGCTTGAACCAGCGAACACTGGCACCACTAAGTCGAACGCCGAACCGAATAGATGCGTGATTGAACTCGTCGGAGATCACGAGGCAACCCTTGTCGACCAGTGCTGGTAGTGTGGTAGAGTTCGTAGCAAAACCCATCGAGACAATCAAGGCGGATTCGGTACCGGTAAATCGAGCGACGAGCTTTTCAGCTTGTTGATGGAGATCGAGGGAGGAAGCGTCATGTCGAGGTCCAGATCCAGAAACGCCATACTTCCGGATACAGGTTTCCACCGCATCGGCAACTGGACCAGAGGACGAAGCGAAGCCAAGGTAGTTATAGGATGAAACGTTGAGAGCGCGAGTGGTCGTGCCACTCAGTTGGAAGCTGTCATTCTCGTCGTGTGAATCACGATCATAGCAGACGATGGTGCGTCCGGCAACACCGGTCACAGGGCGAGCAAAGCAATCGTCCAGGCGTTTCTTCAAGCGACGGGTGTAGAAGGAGTCGAAGTCGGAATTGAGCGCGGCGTAGCCCTGGAAAGAGGGTCAGTCTTGCTGAGGGATGAAAAGTGATATCACTCACATTGTGAGGTTGAAGGTGAGCATACGCTGCGGGATAGAACTTCTTGCCGAAGAAGTCTCGCATATGGCCGATCACGATGAGCAGGATGTAACTGTCTACGTCAGATCTGCCTGGATCGAAATTGTCTTGGAGCTCACCTGAAGTAGGTAGTGAGAAGGATGTAATAAGGCGGCCTGACCTCCTCCTCCGGATGGATCGCCTCATCCGGGTTCCACTGACTCGTCCACCTCCAGTTTGGGTTATTGCAATGGCCAAACTCGGAATGCTTCATCATCGACTTGGTGGACACGAAGGGCTTCTCCAGATACTGTGCGTACATCTTGACTAACTCCACACTCGAAGCATCCCGACTGGTCGAGGAAAACGAGCTGGCATAGCTCGAGATCGTGCTCTGATCGGAGAAATCATCGTCTGGGGAAACGGATCCGGTATCTGAGCTGGAGGCGGTCGCGGTGGATATGGCAGATGTGGTTCGTTGGGAACGGGTGAGAACGTTGCGGAGGGATAACCGGGCTGATTGAGGTGGGTCGAAGGGATTTGGAGATTGGGATGATCCTCGAAGGGAGATGGCTGGGAAAAGTGGTCGTGATGGGGGTGAAAGGGAGGTCGGAGTGGAGTGGCCAGACGAGCTGGCTCGACGTGTTGACTTAACCATGCTGATGATTGTTGGCGAGGATATGCAACGATCGATGAGGGAGGGCCAAAGCAGGGTCGACCTCGTCGGGGGAAAATGAGGGTCCGAGTAGTGATCTCGCGACCGATGGCTAGCCTCCCAGTCGCGTTTCGAGTAAAAAGGATAAAAACACTCTAGTCGGCTTGATGGATGCTCCTCGTCACGCTGGTTCCTGGTACTGGATGAGGGGGGTGCTCTTAAAAGGATGATTCAAACGACCGTGTATAATCGAGGGATCTGAATCTGAGCAACAAAAAAAACCGGCAGACGCAATCAACGGAGAACGGGATCAAAAACCCGGCGCTCGGTCTTGCCTCTTTGGGTATTTTGAGCGAATTGAAGTTCTGTAAGCTTGCTGAAGAGTGGCACGCGACACGGCGTTTTGAAGGATTTGGCACCGAAGCTAAATAGGCCACTATACTTCGGTTGGCTTAAGGAAGCTTCGAAGCGATAGGCATGTCCTCCGCTGCTCTACATGGTCTTCGTCAGACACCATGAAGGAGGGACCTTAGGGATTTCGGGCTCTTGCGATGATCAAAGATCAATCACTTCGAGGCTACGCAAGCTGAAAGAACACTGCGCATGCTCGGGAAATGGGGGTGGTTTGCCACTCAAGCCACTTACAGCTTCAGAGTGCGGCACAAGTTTCATACTCTTGCATATTTTGTTTTCGACTCATCTCCTTTCGAGAGGAGATAGACTACGGTTTCCTGCTCCGTGAGCGGGGACTCCGATTTGATTTCAAGCTGTTTCTCTTATATGCACATACAAGATCGATCGGTCAGCAATTGGGTAGGGACATCGACCCGATATAGGCGCATAATGATAAGACATAATGGGGAACTTGATGCATCCATGTTTCTCATACATTATGTGTATGGCTGGTCTTCACCAACACCTGCACGGCGCTTTCGCCCTACTTTCAGAGAGAGATTCCAGCCGAATCGCCTAGCTGGAGTGTGTGGTTCAATGGCATTCGGTACGAGCGAGTGGTACTTAATAAGGAATGAACTGCGATACAAAAACGTCAGGGCACGCTGATAGCGTAATCGGTGTAGGTCTTGCTCGAAATCTGAATTTCTCGTCTGGTAGAACAGGATGTTCGCATTACTACACCTCAGCCAGATCTCTCAGCTACTGCATGGATCGAATGATTTGCTCTCAATGACTCAATCGATGATCTTCTTGTACAATACGGAAGCGTTCCAGCCCGCCACGACAGTCTCTTCACACTTCACGTTCCGTTTGATCAGCTTCCCATCGAGATCGTAAGCGTTTGCTTTCGTGATACGCAGCTGGAGACGGGAATGAGGCATTGGCGAGACCTAATAGTACACGCTCAATAAGGGCAAGTATTTCGAGTTTCAATTTACTTACGGTGCCAGAGCTCATTCCCGCTTCTCTTCCGGGAGCAGTATTGAGGGCATCGATAGCTTTGGGTACCAAAGGTGGTAAGTGCTGAGGTACCGCTAGACTTGATCGTTTCCCGTTGCCTAATTGGTAGTCGACTATGATTTGTCAGGCAACCATTGATCCCGATCAAATAGACACTGCGTACCATTACATCCCCATACCATCACATCTTTCCCGTAAATACCCTCTGCGACGCCTTTGTCATCGGCTTGACCGACCGTATCGAGTGTCGAGTACACATGCGAAGCAGGCGAAGGGGAGATGGAGACGGCGTGGATGCCAAGAGGGAGGAAAGAGTTCGCTTTCTCGGAGTCTGAAACCATTTTAGCGATGACGATGTGCTTGATGAAGAGAGATATGCTCACACTCCTGAAGCCCGCTCAACCTGCTCATCATCAGCGCCAAGTATAATGATCTTTGAAGGAGGACTCACGTCTTCACCCGCGAAGGACTCCCGTTCGCGGAACTCCACAGCCCATTCCCCAGAGTCCCACTCATCCCATTCCCACAAGCCAATAAATCCACAAAAGTCCCTTTCCCCGGAGCCGACCTTTCTACGGTAAAGAATGTCGTCTGACCACCTGCCTGAACATCCAGGCAAGTCACATGTGTCCCTCCTGGGTAGTTCTTCGCCAGAACCACTTCGACAGGTACTTGGACTATCTCGACTGCTGCGTTTGCGCCTAGACCGAGTTGACCGTAGCCATTTGCTCCGAATCCGAGGACTCGACCGTTAGTCGTTCGGACGAAGGAGGCGCGGTCGGAGGTTGCTACTTGGGCTATGTCGATAGCGGACAAGGAAGGGATCTCGGTGAGTTTCGTTGCGAAGCGGGGATCGGATTCAGGTGGGAGGTTGGAAGACATAGAGATGGCGGAAGCGGCGAATGTAGGGACTGGGAAAGGAGCTTCGAAGATCTGCCGGGTACCAAGCTGTCGATGGGTATTTCCGGAAGGCGATAAGGGGAGGGAGAACGTCCGTCCTTTCGTTGTAACCGCTAGTAGGTGATGTAACCCAGCTGAGACACCTGCCCACTTTTCTCCCCGCTTGAGACCACCTTCAGCTTTGAGCTCCACGAAGTCTACTCGTGGATTTGAACCGAAGAGCCGAGACCACCAGCTCTGTTCGTCGCGGTACTGCCGTCTGTCCTGGAATGCTTTGGATGCGGAGACGACGTATAGCTTCCCGTCTTTGCTCAAGCCCACGAGCTTTCCTGGTGCTGGAGCCAGCTTAGCAATTCCCTGATACGCAGCTCGTAAGCTCTAAAGGTGCCTGCCTGAAGAAGATTTCCCACCTTCCCCTTTAATGACCGCCCAATCTGACCTGACTGATCATACCCAACACCCCACAACCAGCAGTCCCCTTTCGCATCCACACAAGCCCCATACTTCTCCATCAACACCAGATCTCTCAGCGGTGTTGCACCGAGTCGAGACAGAGGTAAAGGTCGCTTCAGTACTGATATTGTCGAGTCCGGGACCAAAGTGAGATATCGGTTACTCCCCCACCCGAGCGGTGTATATGGGCTAGAAGCTGCCGCGAGAGCTGTCCGTTGCTTCTTGGTGGACGTGGAGAGTTTATCTATACCTAGGTCATCGGTGTGGAGGGGGTGGAAGTGTTGATGGACAGTGTAGAGGGAGATTGAGAGGATGGAAGCGGTAATGAGGGGGATTGAACGGCTTCCGAGGGAATGAACGGTCGAAGAGGAGGCGAAGGGCATGGCGAGACGAGTTGTTCGAGCCGGGGGTTTCGGCGTAACCAGCTGAGGAAGGTCAAGCGGTCGTTCTGAATTCACCTAATTGTCGTTGACCGGGTATCGATGGTGGACCTGTTTCCGCGGGGACCCGAGCTGGTGCTGTCGATCGTCGGGATAATTCCACATAAAAATACTCAGACAAATCGGATTCATTGTCCTCCTAGCCAACCATTGATCGACGATATCATGTACCTTCTTTCTCAAACTTACGCTCACCTCGCTCTTTACGTCTCCCGGCATACTCCTCAAGCATACCTCAGCATGTCGGTATTTCGCTCATTCATCGCTTCGTCCCGCATCATTCCCTCTCGCCATGCTGTTAGCCGAACATTCACCTCCTCCAGCTCACGCCGGTCCGAATCCCTCTTCGTGGTAAGTACAACTCATGCTAGAACATAGCTTGGTGCTCATCACCTGGGCCTATAGCATCGAGATACAGACTACAACAACCCAGACGTGAGTGCTAAGATCTTCTTCACGTCTAGACATAACTCACTCCCTTAGATCAAATTCGAATTCACCCCGGAGAACATGAAACGAGCCAACGAGATCATCTCCCGCTATCCACCTCAATACAAGAAAGCAGCCGTCTTACCCATACTCGACCTCGGTCAAAGGCAGAATAAAGGTTGGACGAGTATTAGCGTGATGAATGCTGTTGCGAAGTTGTTGGAGATGCCCAAGATGAGAGTGTACGAAGTAGGTCTGCGTGACTGCTACAGCTACTTCAGTTGGAAGGTGTGCATGTCAGGGCTTATAGAATGTGATCAGGTAGCAACTTTTTATACGATGTATAATCGGGAACCGGTTGCGCCAAACTTCATCCAGCTCTGTACGACGACTCCTTGTCAACTTGGCGGTTGCGGATCGACCAAAATCCTAGAGACCATCCAGGATCATCTGAAAATCCATCTTGGACAATCGACGAAGGATGGGAAGTTTACGCTGATCGAGGTGGAGTGTCTAGGAGCATGTGTAAATGCGCCTAGTAAGTCTGCCTTAATCCAACGAGTGAACATGCTGATGGAGGGCGAATCGTAGTGATGCAGATTGGGGATGACTTTTACGAAGACTTGACGCCGGAGACGACGGTGAAGGTTTTGGCAGCGCTTGGGAAGGGGGAGCGACCGAAGCCGGGACCTCAGTCGGGACGGCATACTTCGGAGAATGCAGCGGGAATGACAGCTTTAACGAGCAAGGTGAGTCTTCTCCCCCGGCTTCCACGCTTCCACGATGGTCGTTGATCTGGCCTATCAGCCATACGGTCCAGGTGAACATTGTCAACCTGAGTTCGCTTAGCCCATAACGTATGCACAGCATCCATGAATATAGCCCTTTTGGCCGAAGCTGGTATTGGTGTCCAATGACTCGGAGGCCAGGCAGAAGTCGAATCTTTGATATCGTTGACGAGCATAAAGGCCGTCTGCTGGAGACGGACAAGGATGTGCTTCGCTCAGGCAGACGCAGCTGACAACGGGGTAACCCTTACTCCGAGGCATGACCACCGACAGCAAAGCGTCCGAATACATATTGCCACTGATACACACGGGCCCTATCACCACTTTCAAATCTACTCTGATATACACTCCCAAAGCCAGAACGGGAAGCCAAGCGTGTTTGCGATACGATGGGGGAGGGTTCTCAGTTGAAGCCCTTGTGACGATCAGTTCCCAAAGCCTGAAGAATGGTAAGATTCCGTCTGATCTCTCTGCGATCCTCCAACCACTCCCCCAGCATTGTGACTCTGTGGACATCAACATCTGGCACCTCTCCGTCGCCCACATCATGCTGATCAATATGTCCCAAAGCATGTGGAGATGAAATCCATGACATCATGAGCCAAACCATGAGTTATGTAGCCCCACTATACCGTTCGGAATCGCCATCCCGTTGACCGGTCCAATCTTGGGCGAGTGATTCGGCAGACCTACCAAAGAATCCGATCCGTCTTCGAAGAATCAGCCAAACTATGCTGATGAGGGGTTTGGGTTGTATGGGTCTGAGTGGGTGAAATCTGGGTTGGGGGGTACGGTAGAAGTAGTTCGGGAAGGGGCGTTTTGGGTTGCAGATTTGTGGGCAGGAGGGATGGGTTGAAGAGTCTTGGTAGGAGACGTCTGGGTAGGAGGGGTGCGGGTAGGACATGGGACGGGTCTGGGTAGGACGAGTCTGAATAGACCGGGTTTGGGTAGGGAGGCCGCCAGTGGGAAGAGGGGCGGAAGAAGGTGGGGTGGTGTATGTTCCGGGTTGGACGGGTCTGAAAATGAATGGCACTTACTCATTGGCCCATTGCAGCTCCCGCTCAACATCTCGACGCTCTCCACCACACTCTGCCTCTTCTTCGCCTGCGCCTTATCGCTCCGTAACCGCTCAAGATGCTCAAGGTACCGCTCGTCCACACCGCCAGTAACGTACTCGCCCGTGAAGACCGAACAATCGAATGACTTTATAGATGGATTGAATTGGCGACATGATTCTACAAGATCCTCTAATGTTTGGTAGATGACAAGATCGGCTCCGATATGATCGGATATTTCCTCGACTGTGCGCTCATGCGCCACGAGCTCTAACGGCGAAGGCATGTCAATGCCATATACATTGGAGAATCTGTAGGATGTCAGCGACTCATACGTAAACCGATAGAGACGGGCTGACCGAATAGGAGGTGCACAAGAAGCGAAGATGACTTTCTTTGCCCCGACATCTTTGGCCATCTGTATGATCTCGCGTGATGTCGTTCCCCGCACTATGGAGTCTTAAACGGAGATGAGCTACGATAATGGTCGACAAGAATCCCTCCTACCGTCCACCAGCATGACCACCTTGCCAGCAAACTCCATCGGCATCGCATTTAGCTTCTTCCGCACATTCTTCCGCCTATAGATCGGATCAGCTTCGGTCTCACCCTATTTTGAAGGGACTCGCCGTTGATGTTGTCCTGGCATGATGAATGTCCTCCCCACATATCTATTCTTGACGAATCCTTCCCGGTAAGGTATGCCCAGATGTTGAGCCAATTGCAGCGCCGCCACCCTAGATGTATCCGGAACTGGGATAACCACATCCACGTCCAGCCCAGCCCGCTTCAGCTCTTTCTTCGCCGTTTCCGCCAAAAGATCCCCCATCGCCATCCGACTCCGGTATACACTGATTCCGTCTAGTGTTGAGTCGGGACGAGCAAAGTAGACGTACTCGAAGATATCCGGCGCAAACTCGCGGGGCGTAGCGACTTGTCGGCGGGATATCTTGTTGCGAGTGATGATGATCGCTTCTCCTGCAGAGACCGCCTAGTCAGCCCCTCTTCGCCGTATGGGTAGCTCCGGTGGAGCTATGCATCTGCGGGGACTGACCAGCTTTGACGTCCTCCCATCCGTTGAATCCCAAGCCCTGCGCCACCACACTTTCACTGGCCACCAGATAGTCCGTCCCTCCTCGACTACCTGTTCTCGTAGCCAATCCGGCTGGTCGTATACCGTTCGGATCCCGGAAGACGATAAGACCGAAACCCGCTAGCATGGCTATACATGCGTATGCACCGAGACATGTCTTGGTGAGATCCCCAACGGCTGTGAAGATGTCTTCTTCATTGATACTGGCAGGCCCGGCTTCAGCGTAATTTCCTGCAGTGGACAAGCACGACTCACCGGAACTTGCCCGTCTTTTGCAGGTTGTCGGCTAGAATGTTTAAGAGGAGCTCAGAGTCTGAATCCGTATTGTTGTGTCGGTGGGCATCGGCATCTAGGAATTGTCGTAGGAAGGGTGTGTTGATGAGATTGCCGTTCTGTCTCAAATCAGCACTTCATATCATACGCAGTTGTGTTTAGAAATTTCGCTGACATGTGCAAAGACGATCCCGTATGGTGAGTTGACATAGAAAGGCTGAGCTTCCGAATGTGCCGAGCTACCGGCGGTTGGATACCGCACTGCCACTTCAGCTGCTGCCTTCTGCCAAACAGAATTGGATACTTACCGTGACCCACACCCATCCACCCCTTCAGACCGCCCACACTGGTTTCATCGAAGACATCACGGACCATACCGTTCGCTTTGACTTGATAAAAGCGACCGCCCGAGCCGCATGTGACTATGCCGGCTGCATCTTGGCCGCTAGTGAACGGATCAGCTAAGGATTGTAGGGATGAAGGAGGACATACCGATGTTGCAGCAACGACAAGCCCTCAGCACTGGGAAGGTAATGTCAGCGCCGACCAAGTACTTTCGAGTAAAGCGATCAATACATCTCCGCACCTGCACTGCAGGTCTGAGTTGCCAAGGGATCATGGAGGAGAAGTCCAAGGATGCCACACACTATGAAAGGTCATGTCAGACGAGCTTCTTTTGATGAGCACCTCGCGCTCACTCTTTGATTTCTTCGAGAGACAGCCTTAGTATCGGATTGTCGAACTGATCGATCCACACAATAGCTGACAAGATAGGCTCCCCCAGAATATGAATCTCGTTACTGATGACGAAGCATATTAATACACCTGCGCACTGTAAACTGATGTTTTTCAAACGCGTCGGCGGAAATCTCAGCATCTTCCGGCCATCGGTTTTAGCGCGGGATTAAACGGATCTGTTCGCAAAGATATGATTTTCCTCTTGGACGTTCTGGGCTTTCTTTCTAACCTGCAGCAGAAACACGTATGTGGCCAAATCTGCCCCTTTACTCCGGCCTAGTAGTAGGGTCGAGAAGCACAACGCTATACGCAAGACTAGACCATAGAATTTATAAACTGGAGGAAAGCTTTTGATCAAGTTTAAAAAAGCTTACTATCGCTTTGAGAAGAAACCACACGTCATCTTCTGATTGTTCCTCACGTGCCGGCAGCATGGCTTCGCGTGCTGTGAAGTACGATTGAAGCGCATGTCTGTCAATACATCCCCTACATCCTCGATGCTTTCAGATAGATGATAAACGGAGTCTCGATGCGGTCACAATGTCAAGAGCACCCTCGAATTTCGCCTCGACGGCCGCGACACCGGCACCTTCCTCACCTCCTGCATCCGAATCATACCTCTCTGAGATTGACGGTACCACTCCGAGTGTCATCGGAACTTCGGCCGACTTCGCTTGGGATGCTCGGCATGTTGACCCAACTGCTCTGAACTTGGTCTCTTGGAAGCTCGAAGTAAACGCTCGAGCGGAAGATGGAGTAGATAAGCGAGGCTTTAATGGTAAGCTTAGCGTATCTACAGCTGAAAGAAGTGCTGAGAGAGTTTTAGCTATCTCGACTGTCCTAAATCATCCGACAAAGAAGCCCAACCCCCTTCGATCATCTCGTAAACCTCTTCCTCCGCTATCTCAACGTCCTCCTGTCCTACCCAAACCGCCTCCACCTTCCCATTACGATGCCTACCTGAAATCGATAACTCCACTTTATGACGGATTCATCGCAGCTCAAGCGTCTTCCTCAACTTCCGCATCGGCCAGTGAGTATGATATACGATCCCCTGGACCGAGCAAATCCGACCTTCCATCACTAGACTCCGTGCCCGAATATTTCTTCGATCCCGCCTTCGATCTTGCCAATTCCACTACCTGGTCCGCTGTCGTCGATGATGAAGGAGCGGGTCATGATCGACTATCTACCTACCTCGACACCCTCGAACGGCATCTTATCCACGAGATCACACTACGGTCCACATCTTTCTTCTCAGCATTATCCAACTTGCAAGACCTGCACTCTGAATCGTCATCATGCCTTTCTCAAATATCAGACCTGCAAACTTCGCTAAAGGAGGTTGGAGCTAAGCAAGCGAGAAAAGGTTTGGAGATCATCGATGCACAGGACGAGCTTAGGGTTCTGCGGGTGACGGAGACAGGTGTACGGACGGTCGGTCAGCTGGAGGAGCTGGTCAGAGTGACGAAGGGTCTCGTTGAAGCAGGAGATTGGGCCGGCGGATTGGCGTGTCTGGGAGATGTCGTTCGATGGTGGGAGAAATATGGGTTGCGCGAAGTTCAGAAGTCCACTGCCAACGGCGATACGGATTCTCCTTTACCAATGCCAACATCGCCCACCCTTCCGCTATCCACATTGCCCGCCTTGTCGCAGCTGCCTTCAGCACTTTCCGATCTTACGACCACCGTCGCGACTCAGCTCGAAGCCGCTCTTACATCGTTGCTTCTCTCGGTCTTATCACGAGCGGATGCAGATAAGGCGATCGATAGGGCGGAAAGTAGGGCATCGGTGGAGCCAATATTGGCGGGACTCGCTCGATGTGGGAAGACAGAGGGAGTGCAGGAGGTCTGGCGGGAGGTTATGACAACCAGCATACGGGAAGGATCGCGAAAGGTGAGAGGCAGTCTTTCGTCGCTGCTTGTCCCTAAGCCAGTGTGAGCTGACTTGTTACGCAGCATCTGCCTGTGGGTCATTCAGAGGAGGATGGTGAAGACGAAGGAAGGCCGCCAGAAGCAAGGGGGTGAGTACTGGTTCGAAGCCCAGCCATACTCCATCAGCTGATTTGCGGTCCAGATCGAATCTCGCCCAATTGCTGAGAGCGATGGATCACCCTCGCTTCCTCCTTCTTTGCACCCAGATGCACGCTTCCATGCTCAGTCGACTCCAACTCGCCCAGCAAGTCGGTAACGAGTTGGCCGATATCCTCCAGGATGTCGGGTACGCCAATGAATGCTCCCCTAAAGCCCTTACTGATAGCACATATAGCTTGCTAAATCCCATATCTATCTCTTCGTTCTTCCCTGATCCCACTCCACCGTCCACCGCCAGACCCACCGCCGTCCCTTCTCTCGATTTGTCCGATGTCCTCTCCTCTGCTTGCGAACTCGCCAATGCTCGCGCTTCCAAGATCCTCGCAGTCCGGTCAGAGCAGCACGCAGCGCTGTCCCTGACGGAGTTCGTTGAACTGTTCAAGGAGAACTGGGACTTCGTTGGAGCGACCGAAACACTAGCAAAGCGGATGATCGTCTCCTTAAGAGGTGTGACGGCGTCGCAAGTAAGACGTCTCATTATGGGCCCAGTTTGGCCTTGCTGACCGATAGCTAGGCTCGAGCATTCCTCGTATCCTACCATGCCAGCCGCTTGACCAGATCCGCCAGACTGGTCGAAGAAGAACAGTGGACCCAGATCGACATTCCTCCTTCAATACAACATACCGTGAATCTCCTTATCGATTCAGCCGTCTCCGATCCGCCAGAATGTATCATCCCTCCTCCACCCAAGCCACACGCAAACGGTGATACCTCTCAGCCTGGGAAGGTGTTGAATGTGGAAGAGAAGACTTTCTTTGTGGTGAAAGCGACTACGGAGTCGCTTGTTCTGCTTGGGGATTACCTGAGTATCGTCATCAATCTTGAGCTTGTAGTCACCGATGTCATGTCGAGAATCATCGAATTCTTGAAGGTGAGACTGCCTCCTATCCTTCTGGTAATTTGGCTGAGTCTGCTATAGTCATTCAATTCCAGAACATGTCAGGTTGTGCTAGGTGCTGGAGCAATGCGATCTGCCGGTCTGAAGAACATCACAGCGAAGCATCTTGGTGCGTTCCATACTCCTTGTTCCGTATCGTAGCTGATCTTTTC
>JAABUH010000332.1_pt1 | contig 71517 bp, 81 predicted proteins | sample 5559121 | NCBI WGS metagenome assembly JAABUH01 (sample SAMN10711871, study PRJNA513364) | rock metagenome | isolation source: Antarctica rocks | place: Antarctica: Victoria Land, Battleship Promontory nord | collected 2015-12-28
GGAGGATCCGATGAGCCTCGGTTCTTCGTTCTTGCCCGAAGCATTCTCAGACTTCTTTGAGTATCAACAATCAGTGCGAACTTCGGTGACACTGCTAGCTTCATTCTCTTTGATCAATAGAGACTCGGACGCGTTGTTGTCATTCCATCCCCTTGTTCATGATTGGTGTCGCGATAGAATGTCTGAAGTTGATCAACAGTTGACTTTCCGAAGAGCAATATCGCTGCTTGCAAGATCTGTCAACTGGGACTTTAAAACAGAGGATTATACTTTCCGGAAGTCATTGGTATCTCATGCACATGCATGTCTTCGCTTTCACGACCACAGAAATAGAGACTTCAATGACAATAAATTGCATGAATGGTCTACGTTGACCCTTGAATGGTCTACGTTGGCCCTCATACTGGGAGAAAATGGTTGGGCACGGGATGCTTCGAAGTTAACAGAGCGAGTGGTGCAACTGTGCAAGACCAAGCTGGGCGACGAGCATCCCGACACTTTGGGCTCGATGCAGAATCTGGCGAATCATTATAGCGAGGCAGGGCGACGATCGGAGGCCTTACAGCTGACGGAGCAAGTGATGCAACTGCGCAAGATCAAGCTGGGTCATGAGCATCCTGACACTTTGGGCTCGATGCACAATCTGGCAAATCGTTATAGCGAGGCAGGACGACGATCGGAGGCCTTACAGCTGACGGAGCGAGTAATGCAACTATGCAAGATCAAGCTGGGCGATGAGCATCCTGACACTTTGGGCTCGATGCACAATCTGGCGAATCGTTATAGCGAGGCAGGGCGACGATCGGAGGCCTTACAGCTGACGGAGCAAGTGATGCAACTGTGCAAGATCAAGCTGGGCGAAGAGCATCCTGACACTTTGCGCTCGATGCAGAGTCTGGCGGTTTTTTATAGCGAGGCAGGGCGACGATCGGAGGCCTTACAGCTGACGGAGCGACTGGTGCAAATGCGCAAGACCAAGCTGGGCGACGAGCATCCTGACACTTTGTACTCGATGCAGAATCTGGCGATTGATTATAGGGAGGCAGGACGACGATCGGAGGCCTTACAGCTGATGGAGCGAGTGATGCAACTACGCAAGATCAAGCTGGGCGACGAGCATCCTGACACTTTTTACTCGATGCAGAGTCTGGCGATTCGTTATAGCGAGGCAGGGCGACGATCGGAGGCCTTACAGCTGACAGAGCGAGTGGTGCAACTGCGCAAGACCAAGCTGAGCGACGAGCATCCCGACACTTTAAACTCAACGGAGTGGCTGGCGTATCTTACTGAATATAGTAAAGGTTCGCGAAGTGTAAAAGCAGCTTCACAGTCACGACGTCGATTCTCTACGCTTTGGCAACTGATTCGTTCATGAGGTAGCTAAGCATCAAGAGATACGAAGATGACTTATGCTTCTATATAGTGATACAAACTGGTATCACTCAAACGGCGCAATATCCCCTATTTAAAATCGACTAATCTCGTTATATTCCAGAGATGCGCTATGTCACTACGATTCTATTCAGTATAGACTGTAAAGCTTATGGTAAAAATAAACTATCATACTAGGTTGCAACCTCGCATATCAGGTAAAGCGAGAGGAAATCTTATGTGGGCCGTGAAGATACTCCATGCCCTTTAGGCCTTTTACAACAGCGAGCGTTGACTTTCCAGTACTGGACGATCATCGTCTTCGACAACCACTTGGTGACCTCCAATAATGTCATTGACGATGTTGAGCTCTTCTTCAATGTCAAGGAGGCCCTCAATGTCTTGGTGGCTAATCAATTGGCTACGGGCCTGAACATCCATCCCCCTTTGTTCTGGGACGGTAATTGTCGCGAAAGTCGTTGAAGCTAGAGAGACCTGGCATCTCGTTAGGATGTCGATCAAGTCCTCGAATTTCGAGAAGAGCTTAAAGGTTTTGGGTGGGAAAGAAGCAATTTTAAAGAGGAATTTTTATAGTATGGAGGATGGCCAAGGCAGCGAAATCGAAGGGATCCGCGCATTGAATGCCGGAGTCTTTGTTGATGTCTTCGAAAATAGAGTCATGTATGTTGCTACCCTTTTCAATATCGTCTTGCTCCTTTAGGGGGACGAAATGTGATCACTGTTCGCTGCATCAAGGATCCACAACCAGAGGTCGGGAATGCTATAGCTCCATCTACCAAGGTCTCGTCTGCGGGTTCCGCAAATACCCACTTGACGGATTGGTTTGCAGAGTCTACGCTGTCGAACTATATAAGAGGATCGCGGGTGTAGGACGAGCCAAGGTTCGTCAAGCAAGAGCTTTGAATGAAGATTGGCATCTCCTCTTTCTTCAGAGATCCTCCACAATACTTGTGGCACCAAGCCTGAATTTTTCGATGGCAAGGGTATCCAATAAAACCGACTGGTAGACGTCTGAGGTGAACTCGAGGCGGGGGGGGGGGGGGGGGGTATTTGCGCAAGACGAACTCGGTGTGCAATTCTTGTCGGTCGGTGCATCGATAAAGGATCCTTGGTTCTGAATTCTTTCGATCACACACTGGGTTGGCCTTATTTCAAGAAAATGTTCAAACGAGGGATATGCTGATATGATCGCCCTCGTGCCGACCTTGCCATGGAATTGGTGGATGCTAATTGTGATACCTGATTTGCGGGAATCATCAATTTCTTGGATCAATCTATGATCGTTATCATTGTCGACGGCTTCATTGTAGTCTGCTTCGGTCTCAAAGCCGCAAGGGGCTTCGGCTGCGATTGATTCCTTCGGTGGGATTTGTGCTGTGCGGCGGATGGACGTCGTGCGTTTCTCTTGCAACGAAAGGCTAGGGCTGCCGTTGTTTGTAGTCGCTGAGGCCGTCGCTGCTGAGTATGGTGGAGGGGACAAACCTCGAAGTTTGATTCGGTATCGATGCTCGCAGACGAGGGGGCGAGAGGAACTTTAGATTAATGACTGACTTGTCACCGATATGTTGCGATGGCAGGGGATTTGGAGATTTTATCACTTTTGGCGTCTCCTTTGTTAAGCCTTTCTCTTTCTGCCAACCGCTGAATAGTAGCAGCTTGCCTGATCCTTCTACTTTTCTCAGAGGACATCGAGATGGGCCATGTATCAAGCACAGCTTTGGCTTTCGGGTCTAGTCGTGCATATGAGTCACTTGTATTCAGATTCTCAACTGTCAATACGGTGTAGCTCATACGCAAGCCGATTCATTTAATAAGCTCAATATGCTGATCATGATATGCAATTACAGCCTGGCCTGATGAGACCCTATCGGCCGAACAGATGAGCCAGTGTAGAACCCTACCAAAAAATTCCGCCAATAAGTTTGTCTGTCTTCTCTACGTGAAAGGCACGCGAACTACTATCGCTGATCAGAAAGCGCCAGTCTTTAATCGCCCCCACCTCAGCTTGTGCAAGTTGCACGGGCTGCGGGAAATCCGAAACGTTCACAATGTTTATACAACCTCTCGTATGTGTTTCGATTACTCCTTACATCCCCGAACGATCGACTCAAATATCGAGACGGGGAGAAGCTTGGAAACCATGGGAAAATCGAACAACCAGTATCCGTAGGCCTCAGCAAGCCCGCGGTGGCTACCAGCGTTTTGTAGGTATCTAGATTCGCGGATAGATTCTTTTTGAAAGCGTCTTCCCCAATCGCAGCCTTGAACAGCTGCTGTACCTAGACGAGGGCCAGTTGGGATGTACGATTCCTTATAGTTGGGCAGACTGCTCGCAAGTCCCGCTGTCAAGGTGCCTATAAAGTAGATGGACATGAAAATGTTGTTCACTAGGACCAGATCACCCAATTTTGGCACCAATGATTCAAACAATGGGGTTGTTCGGCCCGCTTCCCCAGTGAAGAGGTTCGCTTCGATGTGTTTAGCAGCCACCGTCAACGCCCTGGTCAGCGCATGCTCATCCAGCTGGCCTGCTGCACAGAGCCTTGACCCCAAACTCTTGAAGGACATAGTTGACTGTCTCGTACGCACGACGCTCACGTCTGACGTATCGATCAAAAGGCCGTGTGGCACCTATATAAGGTTCAGAGGTGGTGCTCGAGTCCTTTTACTCTGCCTCAAAACAACCCTCTGGAGACATTGCCTAAAATGGAAATGTGATGTCAGGATTCTTGCTTGGTGTCTTGACAACGGTGATAGGATTTATCCGTCACGCGATTAGGCAGCAGCGAAGCTGATTGTGTCAAGCAACTACGAGGGTAGCTCAAGTCGATGTCGATAGAGCCATTTCAGGCTCCTACTGCTGCGCCCCTGCACTGACCCCTTATGCTCCCTCCTGCTCCCTCGTTGCTCCCCCCTGCTTTCCCCTACTTCCGTCGGTGCTCTCCCATGCTCCCTCGGTGCTCCCTCTAAAGCGGCCCTGCTCCCTTTCTTAACCCGAAATGGTAATTCGTAATCCTAAGTTCAGGGTGTATACAATATATATCTAGAACCCTTGAACTTATGGCTTCACGTGATTTCTTCCTGAACAAAATAACGCCGTTGTGTTCCCGCGCTAAAGACCATTTCGTCGTCCCGCTCTTTTATGCTCCCCTTCTGCTCCCCTATACTCCCCTCTTGCTCCACCCTTGCTTCCCCCATGCTCCCTTTTTGCTCCTTACTGCTCCCACTCCTCCCATCATTTTTACATCCAAACACCCTACGCTCTAACCTCATCCAATCATTTCCCCTCCTCCGCTGACAAGGATGCACTGCCAGCCTACTAAGAAGCGACAACATCTCACCCCAAGACTTCGGAGTTGAATCCAGCGTTTCTCTCGATCCGTTACGAGCCCACAGCAGTCGCAAAACTGGGGGTTCAGTCGATTACAAGGTTCGCGCTTTCCTGACGCCTGAAATAGCAATCAACTCATCTTACTGATTTGATTGTGGTATTATAACAATACCAATATAGGTTTTGTCCCTCTCTTCACTTGGTTCTTAACCGCGCACGCTACGCAAGTCTCCCGACCTCGCATGACAAGGGAGAACGCGCCTTCGTCGGTAGAATTGCAGAGATCGTCTAATTGCAGCCACCGGGCGTCGGGATTGTCGGAAACGTAAAAGTACCATACTTCCGTCGACAGGAGCGAGTCTGGTGAGTGAGGGATTGAAAGCTTGGGCGATTCTTCTGGAATGGTAGTGTAATGTCTGACTATAACTCTCTCGATTGAATTATTGCGGCCTTTTTTATCTTTGGGCCATTTAATCTCATAACTAGAATTTGCCAGTACATCGATAGATTTCTTCATTAGTGCTTTGTCTCCATTGCGCGACCCGTCGCTCAAACTATCTATCCAGGTGTCCACACCAACTCGATCGTTCTCGTCGTTGCTGGGATGTTGGCAAGGAGCAAGCCGCTCTGCCCTTCCACAAAGCTCCTGCATCTCTCGAAAGCCAAGCTTATGATGCTTATCTGTCTTGTTCATAGACTTCCAATTGAATGTCAGCGTGACTTGAAATGCATCTGCTTGATGACCAACAAGGATTTGTCCTCTTGTAGCGCTTCCAACGCCAGGGTAATATACGATACCCGGATCCTTTCTCAAAATTTCGCCAGTAGTGAACGACATCCTTATTTGTGTGGGTCCGTCGATGATTCGAGTTCTCCGAAGACCACGGCGGGTTGGCACGCCGTACACAACGCGCATGGCATCAGTTGAGACTTCTGCTGGATCTATTGCGTCAATGAATTCAAAGAAGATGCTCCAGCCCCAGGCGCTGACGAGAATTGCATCCTGGACGTAGTCCTCCGAGTACATGTGACCCAAAAGCAATCGCGATAGTACTTTGAATGAGCCTACAAGGTCCAAAGGTCGAGTGCGAGTACTGTTGGTGATAGTCTTGTCCATTCCATGATCGACCTTTTGCAACCCTTGATGCGCGTACAAAGACAGCGGCAGGGCAGTACATTTTTGGAGATCCTCGTTTCGTATTCTGGCAAATGTCACCAGGATAGCGACCAAGCCAGTCCAATTGACCTGGTTCATAGAGCGTGCCCTTTTTGGAGGTAAATTGATGCACGAATCTATGAGCTTGAAGTCTAACTTGTCCAGAGCGAATAGGAACTGTCCAGCTTGGATGATTCGCTCTCGGGAAGGATTCCCAGACTCAAGGGCGGGACTGCGCGAAGTGTCCCCGTTTGGGTGCGCTTTCGTAGATATGTGGCTGCTGCCAGGAGGGTCCTCTGAGATACTAGACAGAGCACGGGCAATGACCCAGTGCGAGCAGTATTGTCTTTCACCGTCGGGCACCTTCGTATATTTTAGTGCGGTCATACCGAAGCCGTAAGCCTCCGCTCGATTCTCGGAATGAACGGTTGGATTGCTTTCGTCGCTGGCCAAGGTGAACAGAGGCTCATATTGATCTGTTGGGTCCATCAGGGAAGCACCTGCATGGGCGATTTTACTTTCTTCAACGAGAACATTGGTTGTGCCTTTGCCAAAAGTGATCTCTGATCCCTGTAAAGAGACGCTCACGGTCAAACCTAGGACGTGGTGACACCAGACGACTACAGTACTAATCCCAGTATTACATCTAAGGTAAAGTAATCTGTGTTCAGGAAGGCTTTGCAATGATTGCAGCCACATTATCAATGACTGTAGTACAGGGAAAGGCAGAGCGCGGAGTGTGACACTTTCGAGGTTCGCTATCAACAATTTATTCACTTTTTGCCGCTTTGCTGTACATCTTGTTCGTTTTCCCTGCTCAGGTGTCTTAAGCGTGTCCTCTATTATTCGTTCGACCGATTCGTAGAGATCCGCCCATCGAAAGGCAGCCGTTTGCTGTTGACAAGCCCGTAAGGTACCCAGCAGCGAGACGTAATCCGGGACCATTTCTACCTTCGCTCCCGATTCTTTGACTATTCTCTCAATTGCCTCTACCATTGCGTTGGCCAGCGACTCGTCCTCGTGGGCAAAGGCCAGAGCGGAGAGCTGTATCACCATCGAGAAGAGAGCAGGGTTCTTCATGGCTTCTTGCACCGTAGGTCCTGACCCAGACTCCAGCAAAATATCAATGTACTTTGATATGACCGTCTGGTCTGCTTTCGCAACCATTGCTCGAAAGTGGAACTTGATGACTTCGTCGATACGGTGCCTTCCAATCAGAGAAGCTAATTTGATCTCCGTTATAACGTCTGATCCAGCTTTTTGAATGGCGCTGACCAGAGCCAAAGATCCGAGAGCTCCAATTGCCTGACTCAAGGGATTAACAATGTTCGTAAGTTCTAGACCCAGCTGGAATTGCGCAGGGAGCGGCATGATGAAGAAGCTTTCTTGCTTCTAATTCTTCTCTGGCGTAGTAAATTGACTTATGCTGCTGCTTCTTCAAAATCATTCGATGGGAATAGTAACGATACGATAGAAGACATCGTGTGATATTGAAGACGCGGCAACGTCTCGTTGCGTAGCCTTATTTACGGAAGCTCTGAATCGAGGTTAGGGCAAGTAGCGGTTTTAAAACCCAAAATCCGAAATTCAACCCTATGCACGGGGTTTCCGCTCATACGAGTAGTACTTTTAGTGCCCTTTTTAGCACGCTAAGCCTGGTACTACAATTACCATTATAGGTTAGAGTGCGCGGAAACCCCGTGCATCAGGCATATGAAATCCATTACATCCTCACTAAGGTAGTGCAGCAGCAGAACCATCTCTTAAGGACTAGTATCTGTCTCCTCGACAAAAGGAAAAATTTGAGTAATAAGTTGGTCCCTACGAGGATCGAACTCGCGACCTGATTATAATTAGATATTTACCCATTTAAGTGATGAATATGTCATACCTTGGCGTTAACAAATGTTATTAGCACCACGATCTAACCAACTGATCTAAGAGACCACAATAATTTTCTGCTATAGTACGTATATAAACCAACAATTAATGAGGTACCGTTATTCATACCTATTTTGCAATTACTGCCATTATTATTACTACTCTTATATCTACTAATCACTGCCGCAATTACTTTTCTCTACAATCGCAATAGCTGAAGGTGCAATTGAGGGGGATATTGGGGCAAACATAAGGGGAATTTGAAGGAAATAATTAGGCAGGATCTGAAAGCTTTCCTGTCTATCTCGAATTCATCGCCTTCGTCGTCTTCCTCATTTACTTTCTTAGCTTGTTCTTTTTCGTCAATGTAGTTTCAGGAGAACCGTATTGTCTTTTTATATTTGATTCAGCGCCGTTCGATTTCAAAGCAAATTATCAGCTTCAACATCGCTGGTTCTCATCACCCATTCCTCTCTGACATCGGAAGATAAGTCTTCAATTTCGGGTGACACATGTCTTCTGAATATCTGCCGCGGGCTTCAATTATACCGCTTCAGAAAAATCCGAGAAAGCTGCTACATGTGAAATGATCTGTCCTTGTGACTCCAATCTCCGCTTCAGCTGAATAGTGCATTGCCGTCCGCCCTTCATAATTCTTCGCTTCAACACTCATCTTGCGCTTCAGTATTGAGTATCGTTTTCATTCTACCGTTTCACTCACTGGTAGAATTGGGGAGAATAATGAATTTCTGGCTTTCGACTTGATTTTAGGCAGCACGCGGGATAAAGATAACGGGGGGAGCTCAAGCCAGCCGGTTTGGGCTCCTCCCTGCATGCTCCCCCATGCTCCCTTCGTGCTCCCACGTTGCCCCCTTCATGCTCCCTTGATGATCCCTCTAAAGCGGCCATGCCCCCTTCCAGTCCTAAGTTCGGGGTGTATAATGTATATATGTTTATAGATTGACGGTTTCGATAATCTCATATGCATCAAGGACGTGTGCGCCCATTGTACCTCCATCTCTCGGCTTGGGCGAAACAGTTGATTCACCCCAAGTCCAAAATCATGGATTTAGGTGTGGTTTTGCTAGTGCAAAATTGCTCAGGCGTCTTTTTGTTAGGAGTGCTTCCAGGCTGGACTTGACAGCGATCTAGCGTCAGTCCGTTCCCTCAAGTACTCGCTTAAAGTCCCAAATTAAGATACCGTCGAAATTGGTGAACAATGCTTGGCTGCATTCTATCATTGCAAAATTCACATCTAACCTCTGTTGATGGGTATGAACGTGACTGTGATCTTATTGTTAGCCCCTAGCGAGGCGCTTCGTTTTCGCTGCCTGAGCCTTCAAATTTTGCTCGAGCCCATTCCTGAGATTCGACCAGGCCGTCTGAGAGCAATCTTTCCCTTTTTCCATCACTTGGGTTGGCAAAATCACGATTCATGTTTTCCTCTCGAGCTTCCGTTTCGATTGCTGATTTTTGCTGCTTTCTCTGTTTATCTAGCTTATCCTCGTCGTCCGAAAAGCTAACCTTTTTCTTGGTCCCGGGTGGGGAAGTTTCTTCCAACACATCCCCAGCCCAAGGCCTACACTCTTTGACCAACTCTCCGCACCTGAGGCAGATCCACCCTTCCCCATCTTCCCCTTCCAGCCTTGTGGCAATACACACAAAGCAATAGACGCAACGGCAAGGGACAGTTTCATAGGGATTGGTGACATCTGTTTGTGCTGAGCCAATGACACCTCCAGACGCCCCGGAGACTACCAATATCTCGTTCTCGGACGTCGAAGTAGGATTCTGGTCCTGGTAGCAGATCGCACACGTTCGCTCGGGCAGGAAAGCTAACTCTCCTTTTACTATCGAATCATCGTCGTCTTCAGCGCCAGTCTTTCTGACTAGGGCTTTAGCTTTCCGCCATCCCCTTGATAGCCATCGACGCCATCGACTAATTCCTACGAGTGGAAGGAGGAAAAGCAGAAACTCGGTGAATGCGTGCCAGACTAGCTGCCGGTTCAGATACTCGAAGCTGACTTCTCGGCTGACTTGACTGGCGGGAGGAGCCAGTCGCAGACGTAATATGCGGTCTGTTAGTGTCCTGTAGCGGCCGTTGAAAAGGAAGACAAGGAAGGAAGCAAAAGCGGCGATTGAATGTGTAGTCGAAGCAAATGATGACATCCGCGAAAGTAGGCGGAAATTAGCGCTCGGCTTTGCAAAGTCAGTCTCCACTCTAAAAATATATCTTGATGCCCTGATACCTCTTCGTAGCCTCCTTCCTGATCAGCAAGCCAGTTCTCCCATTTTTCCCAGCCATAACGCCCACCGACAGTAAAGAGACCATAAAGTGCCTTTTGCCATTTAGATGGTGTAGTGGAGATTGGTCCCCGAAGGCGAGCATCTGTATACCGCAGGTTTTGGAGAGCGGCACCATAAGAGGCATTATGGTCCCAGATCGTCAACTTGAAGAGGATACCTCGAAGGCACAATAGTATCTCAGACGACCAATCATCCCTTATGTGCGACTATCAACTGTTAGCTTCGTGCGCGTTATGGTTTAGCGGTGGCCATACTCCAAAGTACTTCAAGGCCTCCCCAACTTGACCCTTGAAGAGCTCTAGAAGTTCTTCGTCGAGTAGCTCTGCATCAACCTGGCCCACGCGGAAAGCAGGTTTTGTTCCCTCTCTGTCTTTGAGGATATCCCAGGTCTCTATGCCCTTCTTTCCAAAGCTATTAAGAGGGAAGGGTAGCCGATTGACAGCATTCGAAGCTTGCAAGCTTCGTTGCGATTGTAGACGCGTCTGTGCTTGGCTTGCAATAAGCCGACGGCGAGCTTCTACGCGTTGCTGCGCAGCAGCAAAGTCTATAGATGTCATCGCAGTCGTGTCATCGGTACTTTGCAAGGAGGAAGTGCTTCGGACTGAGATAGCAATCAGAAGTGCAGTATGCTCGAGATGTTGAAATATCGTAATGCCGAGGTATAGGGTATATTGGGACGGGAGCTAGTGAAATCCTAGCAGCACATCAGCTCTTACCAGATTCGGAAGAGACAGACCTTCAACACCCGCCATTGTAGGAATATGTGGAACTTCGTATCAAGGAGTAAATTCTTTAAGAATAGCATGTCATAGCCTCAAGACAACTTTACTTCATAACTTCCATCATGAATGGAGCCTTTGAGCTTTCTGGACAAGCAAATCCGCTAACAATCCAAACACTATATCAAGTGCTAACATCAGCATCCTCAAACAATCAGCAGCAGGTGAAGACCGGGGCACAACAGCTACAGAACTGGGAGAAACAACCAGGGTTCTATAGTTCCTTGCAGGTCGGGACTACTATTGAAACGAGAGATCCTTGATCGATTTGGCAGCTAACGCGTTTAACAGTCCATTTTTATTGATACTTCGCTTCCCGTCGAGGTCAGATACTTGTCCGCTATTCAGATCAAAAACGGCATAGACAGATATTGGCGAAAGACAGCTCAAAATGCAATTAGTAAGGAAGAGAAAGCTCTCATTCGATCACGCTCTCTCGAAAGTGGCGTCAATGAGCCAGACCATCGTCTTGCATTACAAAATGCCATAGTGGTGGCCAAAATCATAAGATTTGAGTATCCTCATGACTGGTAGGTTTGTTTGCTGTTTCCGTGATTTCCATTCCAATGACCCATCTTGTGCCTTAGGCCAGACGCAATAACTTCTATTGTCGACGATCTCCGTGCGGCTGCTAAAGCTCCTAGAAATCCTTCACATATATCTAGAACGCTCATGATTCTGCTATATACCGTCAAAGAGCTTTCAACCGGACGGTTGCAGCGTACTAAGGCACACCTGCAGTCTGCGACACCGGAAATCCTACAGGTCCTTGGGGGAATCTACGTTGACCGATATCACAAATGGAGAACATTTCTACGGGAAGGTGGCAATGATGAAGGTGGTGCTCTTGAAAGTATCGAGCAGAGTCTACTTGGTTTGCGTGTACTGAGAAGGTTGCTGATAGCGGGCTATGATTTTCCCAATCGTCACACCGAGATGCAAGAGTTTTGGAAGATTTTGACGACGCAGCTCGGAGATATGCTTTGGCTTATCATGCATGAAGCATCATTACTGGCTAATGTAAAACATTTGATCGAGCAACATCTTGTACAAATTGCGAAATTTCATTTGGAGATGGTCCGAAATCATCCGGCTGGCTATGCTCTACTTCCAAGCTCGACCGATCTTGCTCGTGCGTATTGGGGACTCATCGTCCAATTTGGCGAAACTTTTGGCTCCCAGACCCCTCTTCCATCTGCCACAATCAGCAGTGGTGGAAATGCGGACGAAGAAGACATGCCAGTGATGGAGAAAATCGCCCTGAAGGGACTTTTATTACTACGAGCGTGTACCAAAATGGTCTTCAGCCCACAGCAGACTTTCAAGTATCAATACGCCGAGGACAAAGAGGAAAAGAAGCTTTCAACGGAGCTTATAAGAAATGATCTGCTTACCGAGAACTTTGTACGTGGGATGATGGAAACGCTAGTGACTCGCTTCTTCGTATTTCGGCCACGAGATCTACGAGACTGGGAAGAAGAGCCTGAAGAGTGGGAAAGAAGAGAGGAGGGTGAAGGTGAATTTTGGGAGTTTTCCATTAGATCATGCTCGGAGAAGCTCTTCTTAGATTTAGTGATCAATTACAAGGACTTACTTGTACAGCCACTCTTGCAGGTCTTTCAAAGCGTTGCTAGTAAGTTCAAATGAATCCGTACAATCACTCCTACTGACTGGTGCAGCCCCTAATAACACGGAAATTCTGCACAAAGACTCGATTTACGCTGCAGTCGGTCTGGCAGCCCCTGTCTTAGAGCAGAAATTAGATTTCCAGGCATTTTTGACTTCAACCATATTATATGAGGTGCAATCACAGCAACCCGGCTACAATATACTTCGCCGACGCATCGCCATTATCCTCGGTCAATGGCTTCCAGTCAAGGAAGGACTTCATCGACCTCTAATTTACCAGATGTTCGGGCACCTCCTAGACAGGGAGGATCCGCTCAACGACCAAGTGGTTCGAATTACCGCTGGAAGGCAACTTAAGAACGTTATTGACCCTTTTGAATTTGCTGCAGAGCCATTCATGCCCTACGTACCCGTCACTCTAGGCCGGATAATGGAGTTGATCAAGGAGGTTGAGCTTCCTGAGACTAAGATGGCGCTGCTGAACACTGTTAGCGTGATTGTGCTAAAGATGGAACGACACGTATATTCTTCATTTTACGGCTTTTATGAGGTTGGCTAACTTTCTACTAGATCTCTCCGTTTGCGGACCAAATCATGTCACTCCTCCCTCCTCTCTGGGATCAGGCTGGAGAAGAATATCTTATGAAACAAACAATTCTCTCCATCTTGACCGCCCTCGTAATAGCCATGAAAGAGGACTCCCGCCGCTACCATTCAATTATACTACCCCTTATCCAGTCCTCAACCGACATCTCCTCCGAAACCCGCATCTACCTCCTCGAGGACGCTCTAGACCTCTGGTCCACTATCCTTACCCAGACGTCCTCCGACGCTTCCCCTCAAATCGCATCTTTAGCGGATAATCTCTTTCCAATGTTCGACGTCGCATCTGACACCCTTCGCAAAGCTCTCGAAATTACTGAATCTTACATCTTGCTCGAACCAACCGAGATCCTCTCCAGCGCTACCCGCCTCATCACGCCCCTCGCTGCTCTGCTAGGGAACCTAAAACGCGAGGCCAATGGTATCATCACTCACCTAATCGAACTACTCATCCGCGAAGCCTCTATCATTGGCGGTATCGCAGCTGTCACTCAACTCACTGCCTCCATTCTCGATACGCACTTACTGACAACCATCCTCACCGCCCTCCAAGAAGCCCACACCGCCCACCAAACCACCGGACCAAATCGGGTTACAGCCACCATCGACGGAATCGTAGAAACAGACTACCTCTCCGTCCTCGCGCGCCTAGCCCTAATCTCCCCTGGACTTTTCGTCTCCGCCATAACCGCTACCGCCCGCAACTTAGGCAAAACATATGACATCACCATATCCTGGCTACTAACTGAGTGGTTCAGCCACTTCGACAACATCGGCAACCCTGACAAAAAGAAACTACACTGCCTTGCCCTAACCGCCCTCCTTGAAACCAACGCCCCTTGGATCCTTTCCCGCCTCCAGGAACTCATGAGCATCTGGACCGACGTCATTACCGAACTCATTGACACTACCACCGGCGGCGATAGTCTTATCTTCTGGGATGAAAACGCGCTTAAGTCGGAATCGGAATCGGCGGAGGATGAGCGGCGACGAAAATTGGATTTCGCGGATCCGGTAAGGAGAGTTGATGTTAAGGAGTTTGTGAGGGAGAGGTTGGAGGGAGCAGTGCAGAATGCTGGAGGAAGAGAGGCGTTCGAGGTGTGGGTGGAAAATGTAGATAAGGACGTTCTAAGGGGTTTTGGGGAGCTGGGTGTTGTTTGAGGGGGTATGGGTAGGGGGAAGAGGAAAGATTTAATGAGGTAAGATTCGAGATGCAAGGCGAATCCTAGGTCTCTAGCGAAATCCAAGGTCCGCATTGCTCAGCCGGCATACTCCTTTAGAAATCATGAAGAATTGACTAGCTATACCAACACTCGTTCAATCACACACCCTCCCTGTGGCCCTCACTTCAATGCAAAATGACACGGAGCACCGCGACGAACATACACCTGATCTTCCACACATATTTTAACGAGCATGAATTGCTGACTCGCTAGAGCATACACTCCCACGACCCAAGTTCTGGCCTATACAAGCAACGCTCCACCCATCCACCCATCCCCATCACCAGTGAGTGCACCAATTTTATGGACTATAAGTGGCCGAGGCTTCCCACCTCACCAAAAACATTAAGTTTGGCCATATATATATCGAAATATCACTATAAAAACCGACTTGATGAGCTTATCAGAAAGTTCAACTAAGCTTTTCGCATGGCCAGAACAAGACGCTGGTTCTAGCGCCGTATTTTCTCCTGCGGAATTTGAGATTTAGCTGAAATTAGTAGGTTCGGAATGTTGCCGCTTGTACAGTAGTCCCATGGCTTTGTGCGCCCACTGGTGCATCTCCGAATATAATTTGATGGTCTGGGAGAGTTTAGCATTCTATGAATTGTGGGTTGGGTTTAGGTATCCGTTGTTTACTTCTAAACAAATCTCTCTACAAGCCAACAGACAGTTATTCTTCGGGCTTTGTTGCATTTGCAGCATTGTCTGTTATACCAAAAGGTGAGTCAGAGAGACTCTTCTCATGTTCTACAAAGGAGTTTGGCCTGTGACCGTTAGCTGACATCATCGAACACGTTCTCGGCGTGCGTACGCTTCGCCACCGGCTTCCTCAGAAAATGGTTTGTACCCACGGGGAAATGCTTTACCCTCGAACCAGAGTTGTAAGCCGAGCAAATCAGGTGGTGTGGGTAGAGATGAACCCCTTTTGACATTGGTAATATTCCACCTTTTGTTCCACTCACGACGTCGTTCAACCCATTGGTCGTAACTGTAACCTTGGGAATTGTCAGCAACGTAGTGCCTCACTTTCGAGCAATGGTTGCTTACGTGGCATGACGGTCAATGCCGTCGTGTGTCTTCAGGTATTGGAAAAGAACATCGAAATTCTCCTTCACATTTCGTAATGTGAAAAAGTCTAGGTGGTACCACCGGAAAAATTGCCTTCTGAAAGGCTCAAACATCTTTGGTTTTGTGGTTCTAGAACCCTCTTAATCTTTGAACACTTTAGTGTCTTGGGTCTGGGATTTAGCGGTTGCGGAAAGAGAAGCACGAGGCGGAGAAGTGCCAAGAGAATTATCGTCCATTTTGGGCACAGGTTGCGATGTTTCAAAATCTTTAACGGTACTAGGCGTTTCTGCGGTACATTGTTCGTCTTTTGTAGCTTCTCCCTCATCTTTTGAAATTGGGTCCGAAGAGACAGGTAGCGTCGAATCGACGGAGGGATGGCTTTTAAGCTTTGCCATGCTCCGGACTTTCGAACATTGTATGTGCACCAGATTTTCGACATAAGTCTGCTTATCAGGATGGCCAGCTGGTATGAGATCGACAGCCTGCTGGGCGTGAAATTTGGCTGCTTCGATCTCGATGTCTGACTCCGTGGCCTTGTGCTTATGAAGTAGCATTCTGCTAAGGTAGTAATGCTGTTCAGCTTTGAGAACTGAGTCGTAGGTATTGTCGAGGGCTTGCTGGCAGATAGTAACAGCTTGTTCGAGGTCAAAGATGTTTTCAGAGACGTTCTCATACTTAAGCATCAGTGCCCGGCTATGATTTCTGAAGTAGATTGCCCTAATATCTCGATGGACAGGTGTATCTATTTGTGATACCTGATTACTGAGTTCCTCGCAGTACGACACGGCTCTTTCAATATCACGAGCTTCCCCGGTCTCATCACCTCTAAAAATTAGCATCTTACTCATCATGTCGATATACGTTGGTCTCATCATGTTGAAAAGATGCGGCAGATCTGTGAGCTCGATAGCTTGCTGGCAAAGAGACAAAGCCTCCTCTAGGTCTACGACGTTTCGGGTCAATCGATATCTCAATTGCAGCGCTTTGCTTAGGTCGATGACACGCGCTGCTACCTCATGAGGAAAATGGGGGGGAATTTTCGAGCCGATTTGTTTCACATATGTCTGGCCACTGGAAATGGCTTGGTTGATATCTTGAAGAGCCTCCGTCTTTTGGCACTTGATGTAACAAAGAGACACCAAAATATCGATGCTACAGCGATCGGCTTTGTCGACGAGTTCTTGGTAGGCACTGATAGCTTCCTGAAGATGTTGAAGTTGTTCCGTCCTATCGTATCTATCTTTGTACATACCAGCCAGGCTATGAAGCCAGTCCTGTCTGCTTGAATTGTCAGAGCCTACCATCAGAAGAGCTTGCTGGAAATTTTCGATAGCATCATTTAGCTTTTCCATCGACCCATATCTTTCACACTTGAAATAAGAGATCTTTCCCAGATTGATGAGACGATTCACTTGTTTCAATCCGTCCTTGGGTTTTGCTTTGGTAGGATCTCGGTAATAACGACAGGCTTCTTCGAGCAAGTCAAGGTTTTCCCCAAGTTCCAGAAGCCTTACTTTTGACTCGAGATCAAATTTCGCTGTTTCTGTTGCATAACAGATTCGAGAAGTGATCTCGTCGATAACTGGCTCCTCTGTGAGCCCAAATTCCACATCACCATTGCCGCTAGAAGCCTTCGAAATAACCTGCGCTGTTGTTGGGGCATAGTTAGTCCTCGTACATAGTATGATGGAGCTTCTACCTACACATAAGACTTGCCCCATAATCGATCTCCTCTTGACTGTCCTGGTTTTCTCTAATACCATTCTCAGGCTCCGTAGGTGACTGTGACAGTGGCAGTTTGAAAGGGTCAATTGAGGGATTCGACTTGGCATCGATTTCAAAGTATCGCCAGATTAATGACAGAAATGAATTAGCTCGCACTTTGCTATTGACACTCTCATTGCAGAACAGATCGTAAAAGCTCTGCTCAACATGAACAGGAATACTCGCTGTTTCTGGGGCGCCCTGAAAGACCATGAACATAAACTGAACAAGGTTAGGCCCCGGCGCAAGAACATCTATGATATTTCTAGGGTCAATCTCATGGTCCGATTCGAGCTCACGAACGGCCGTAAGTATACTTAAAATATTCTCCTTGTCTAGAGTCCGAGTAAGATTAGTGTTTCGAAGAGCCCGAAGAGAAGGAACGGGGTTATATTTCTTAAGCCCAGCTCCTGGTGGAAAGACTGCTTAGGAAGGGTGAGTAAGCCAAGTGATCAATCAAGTAGCTTGAGTGGCGATTCGGAACTTACAAGATACATTTTCACCTACTCTGCCAATGTTTATCAATAGGGCGATCATTCCAACATCGACTGCTAGTTTCCGATCAGTCAAGAGTAATACCTGAAGTCCATTGCCTATCTTGCTACTCTGCGCGAGAATATCAATGTAGATGTCAGCAAATGTGTGGTCTTTACTTCTATCGCGGGACCTGGTAAAAGCCCTTATTTCGTTTTCGAAAATAGCACGGAGCAGGTCGTGATGAATATCCTTCCTCCACATTGGTATACCATTATCTTTTGCCAACTGCGCGAACCTGTGTGTCGAACCTGGAGCTCGAAGCAGGATTACGTTCCGGTGATCGTCTTTCGATTCTTGCATTGATGCAACATGCGGACCCGCGACAGGCTCGTCCTTGCGAAGAAAGCTCCAAGAGCCGTCGTCTGTATCATGCATAGCTTGTAATGTTCCAGATTCTCCACCAACCCCGACTGATTGAGTTGGAGTATGCTTTTCTATTGCAGCTTCTTCAGACTGCCCTGATAGACTTTGAAGAGACAGATGTGACGATGATTCGGTGGAGGAATGCTTAGCAGGTTCTACCACTGCCACGTTGGAGGCTGTACTGTCATATGGATCTCCAAGCTTCCTCGGCAGTGCAAAAAGGGCTAATTGTTCCATGTGGCGTCCCACATGGCGTCTGAACTGGTCAGGTGTTACCACTAAGCTCTTTATTGGGACCAAGGGACCGGCCTCGTTTGCTTGGAGGGTAGAGTCCCATTCGTCACAAAAAGGGCACGCCAAAGCTGCGATTCTATCAAGGGGCCTCTCACACTGCTCAATAAGTGCAGGTAACTGAGTTGCAGAAAAAGTCAGAGGATGAAAACCTTGAACGTGTCGTGCAAAGGAATCCTTGGTTAAAAATGGGGGGCTATTGCAACGATCACAATGCCATTCTTTCCTGTGAGCTTGTAGCTCGTGATCAAACCATGAGCGCTGATCTGGAAACGCTTCAAAGGCACACGAGGAGAATGTGCATATATACGGCTGAAGATCTTCGAGAATGTGTTTCCTATCGAGACATCATTAATTCTGATCGCTATATGTTCTGTATATTTCTTACCGCCATGCGCTTGATTTCTTCATTGTCTGAATGGTAAAGCAATACGGACATTCAAATGGTGCACCATCAGAAGCGTCATCGGGAGGCTTCGGAATAGTCAAGTCGTTGTCATTATCGTCTACGACAGATGTAGCGAATGATGTCACAGACTGATCGGCATCGAACTCTTCGTTGAGATTCAATTCGTCTTTACCTGTGTACTCTGTAGCTTCAGTGTTCATTGTAGTTGTAGGCGTAGATGTCTGACTGAGATCAACTGTTGCCGGCTTAGTCTTGCCAAATTGTACAGTTTTCGTATTAGGAGCCGGATTTTCTTCATACTCGGCTGTCTGATTAGATTTTAGCTCCTTTGATAGCTTTTCATGATGAAGTTCTTGGTAGCGAAAATATTGACGGCGTTTAGTATTCGCCTTCCCAAGACGCTCTATTAGCCAAGGGGTTTGTTTGTTTGTCTTTGGAAATTTATGACCGGCATGTTGTATGTCATATGAATGGTCAAATGGACTAAGGTTGTTGGATTTAGCGTACCGATCTCTTGGAACAGGTCGACGAATGAGCGCTGAAGCTTTGAGCAGGCTAGTGACAGCTGCAACAATGGCTAGATAGAGCTCTTGGATCTCGGAAGTCGAACGAGCTTCATCACCAGATGAGCTACTATCAGAATTATGACCTAATAAAGCCGAGCGGCCAGTGTCGGACACTGATTCGGATTCAGACTCTGTGTCTAGGCTACACTCATCTCTAACCTGGTTAGCCTTGACTCCAGAAGCTATGAGTGACGCTGTCTGGCATTAGCACAGACTTCTCCGTGTCGAAAGTGGGAGCAGACCTTCTGCAAGCGATGAGTCCAAGAACTGTAACGTCCGTCCGATCTGCGACCGTATATGTGAGGCTTCCCGTAAGCGGTAATCTAGGGAACTCCGGAACTCTTCACTCTGGAAAGCACCAATGTTGCCCGCCCATACACTAATACAGTCGTAAGTACTTTCCCTAGGCTCCTTGAGAACGGAATGATCAGACCGAAATCGACCAAATTGGTCATCAATTGCATTGGGTGATACTTGATCCATATACTGAGAATCCCGGAGCTGCACCGAGAGCTTGTTAAACGCTTGCTTGCAGCGGCGACTGCGAGCCGCAAGGCTAAGAGCTTCATTCACAGACATGCTCATCTATCCAGGAAAATATGTCAAAGGATGATTAGAGATGGCAGCACGACAGATAAGGACGAGTATGCGCTAGCTGGGGGTAGGACATTGCCACAAGGAGTGTACATCCGTATTGGCAGAAGCTAAGGGCAAAGAGCATGTCCGCTGATGCTTTCAAGATTTGCGGATAGTTTGCCACGTTGGGCTTAGCGTGCTCCACGAGGCTGAACCTCGAAGTTCTTTCTCGCATCTCTTCTGACCCTTGTGTTCATGTTCAGAGTACGGAATAGACGACGATACAAGGTTTAAGGCCATAGGTGCTTATAGAGCTTCTTGAGATGGCCTGGTGAACCCGTAGGCTGGAGAGTCTAGAAATCCAATCGCCTCTGAGATCTCCAAAGGATGCTCACAGGTGTCGAAACGGCAGGCTTATGCCTCGCCGCTTTTCCCATTCTGGTTTCAGCCCTAGAGAATTACAGAGAAGGCTTTGAACCTTTGAAAGAATGGTGGATGTTTCGAACGGAGTTCATAACTTTCATTGACGACCTTGATACTCAAAAAAATCTCTTCTACAACAACCTTGAGAAGCTTTTGATCCCGTTCATCGAATCAGATAATGAGATGAATGATCTGCTCAATGACCCGACCGGAGCTTTGTGGCAAGGGCCGAGGCTTGAGGAGAGACTTCAAGCAAGGCTTTCAAATTCTTACGATAACTACATGCGAATCATTCAGAAAGTGCTAAAGATTACTGAAGAATTGAAAAGGCTACTAGGAATTGAAGGCCAGAAAGTAGGTATAAAACCGAGAATTCAATTCGTTATATTCAAAGAGAAATTCTAATGGGCCTACATAGGTTACTTGGCTTGGTAACGATACCGGTGGTTGGGACTACCAAATGAAGCGCATCAGAATAAGTTTCTCAAAAAAAAAGTTCAAACGAGTCAAGGTTCTGGCAGGGTATAATGATGACCTTGCAAAGCTACTGGGCTCTACTGATGAGATTTCCGTACTGAGAGAACGTCGGAAGAGCTCATCTCCTCCGATGACACTGTTTCAAAGAGTACAGGACTATGCACTCAGTCTTCATTTTGCATTGAAAACAAAATGGTGCTGTAACTGTCAAGGGGCCCATGATGTGAAGCTGCAGCTTAACAAACGGTTGGAAAGTGGTTGTTTTCCTACACCACATCTTCAAGCTCGCTTTGATTTAGGAGAAGCTTCACGTGGAACGCATACAAAACCTGCTCAAGATGTTGAAATCCGTGTCTGTGATGATTTCGACTTGCCTGAGAAGTTTGCAGAGTTGACGAGCCACCCTGGCGACTATCTTTCCAAAGCCCGGCAACAGTTCGAGCTTCAGCATAATGTAGCTCCTGCGACAAATAGGATTGATCTAACGAATAGGGTGGTAACCTCGAGTATAACAAGTGCAACCGAAGCAAGTCAACACGGTCCCGAGAGCATACTCAAAAGGTATTATTACAAACTCATTACATCTACATACTCGTCGCATAATTAATCATGATTTCTTTGCTCTACTCTGGCTAAGTGATCGTGACTGACAGAACTTGAACATTCTTAGTGGATTTCCGTTCCGATCCGCGAAAGCAAAAAAGCAAACCCGATTCGAGGTCGCCATACACCCTAACCTACCATTCCTTTCTGTCTCTTCGACCATCACCAGCATATCCCACGAACCTAACGTACAGGAAATTTATGACATTTGCACATATCTGCAGAACTGGGGAACTCGGCAAGACGAACTTCACTATCTAATCGACGAACAGAAGCGCAAGCACGTGCTACATCCAATGAGCGACCAAAGACTGCCTGGTGAACCTTTCGAGACCGCGACACTTGAGAGTCTACTTAGACACAAGTCTGAAGATGGCAAACCTACCTCTACCGATGGACATGACACACTTACAAGGCAAGAACGACTCACGATCGCAGCTGTTTTGGCCTCATCTGTTCTACAGCTTCATTCAACCCCATGGCTCACAGACTCATGGAACAAACGAGATATTCTCTTCCTCAGAGCCAGCGATGAATCCCGACGTCCCCTCATCGAATATCCTTATATTTCCCAGAGCTTTCCGTTGTTGAAAAGTAACGCAACACCTAGATCTTCGGATAGAAATCGATCCAACCCGACGGAGTACGACTGTAGGAAATACCTCTTTTCCCTCGGCGTCCTGCTCCTAGAGCTCTGCTTCGGCGAAGTCCTAGAAGACCAAAAATTCCGAAAAACTTATTATGGCCCCAATAACGAACCAAACGACCTAACCGATCATTGTACCGCTCTAGCTTGGCAGAAGAAAGTGCAGGGCGAGTGTGGAGAAGGTTTGTCAGATGCTATTCGGCGTTGCATCGACTGCTCGTTTGGTCCGAAGCCAGATTTTGCGGATAAAAATTTCAGGGCTGCTGTGTTTGCTGGGGTGGTCGAGCCGGTGGAGGATTTGCTGAAGTGTTGGCCTGCTCCTGGTGCTTGATGGCTGCAAGGACAAGACCAAACTCGGCTTCATTTCCAGGATATTTCCATGAGTGAAAGCGTGGAGTTGCTTCAATGGACTCAGACGCTTTTACAACAAATATGACTTAATAATCCATAACACGCAGATATGGAGTCTACCTGGGAGCTCCGGGACCACACACAATGCAGAATACTCAATTTCTATTCATCATGCTCGCTCACGGCTGTCACATATGCCACGGAAGTGGCCATCCCATCGATATCGTTCCCTCTAGACGAGAAGAGCCTTGTTCCAACCACTACTAAGCGGACCCACAGACAGGAACTCAACACTTATTCCACTACCAACCCCCAACCATGGCACGAAAAGAAGAAACAAGAAGCTCACCTTCCCCCCCCGAAAATCCCTTCACCTTATAAAAGCTCTTCCAATAAAGCCCAGACCCCTTCCACACCTCCCAATTCATCTCCGGCCCCTCTCACAGACGCCAAGCTCAGAACAACGCTTATAGGCATCTATCCTCGTCAAATTCTCAAGCGACCAAACACCTATCCACACAAGAGAACCAAAATGTGAACTTCCCCCACCTTCACGGGTGTCTAGACGCCACCAAAAAAATAGCAATCGAACGCACCAGTCTTGAATGCACACCCGACGCCGCATAAAACGCGTATCATACCCATCTCCGGCAATGCCGACTGAAGATAGAAGCTTTATATTCCAATTCTGACACTCCCATCCACTTCCCCCACCTCATCTCATATACCCCTTTTTCCCCTTTCTCCCCACCAACAACTACCTCCCCCCCCCCCCCCCCCTCCCCCTCCTTCCTTGCCCACCACAACCCCCCGTTCCTCCCCCAAATTAAAAACATCCCCAAAAAACTCTAAAGCACATCTCTATCCCCACAACAGCCTAAACGTTGGAAAAAAAAACTTGACGTTTGTGTACCCATCTGGAAAGAAGATATCCTACCTAGGTTCGGAAAAGGGGTTTTGGGGGCGAGTAGCCATTTGGTGTTTTTGGAAAGGAGAAAAAGGGCCTTGAATGGCCGGGAAGGGGGGGGGTGGGGGGGTTGCGGAGAATTCAGGGGAGGATTCACTAGCGGGTTCAGTATATGTAGGTGTATACAGTATAAGGATATGCATCATTAGGCCCTAGTACTACATACTGCAGAGGAGCCGGAGTTTAGTGCCTCGATAGCCCGTCCCCGTATGTGGTGGCAAGGGATTCCATTTATTGATTGTTAATGGTTTCGGGACTCGGGAACTGAAAAAAACTTGGTGTTGTTGAAGTCTGAAAGCGGATGTAAAATGATACCGCTATCGAATACTGACTGTGGTTTTATGGGGGTCAATAAAACCGAAGGCTCCACATCCCTGGCACGTAAGAAAGTGCTACCGTTGAAAAGACCCTCAAGTACGCCACTGAACACCAACCCACGATAATCGGGCCAATTACATCATCACGGTCATTTTCATGCCACATCAGCGCCTCCTCCAGGGGAATCCAGATACGGCTTCTCCGGCACAAACATCGGCTTCCCACTCGCATCCTCCAACATCTCATACCTCACCTTCGCCCGATGACTCTGCTCCTGCAATCCCTCAAACTCGCCCTGATTCTGATGCTCCAGCGCCGCAATAAATAGGTCCACGGTCGAACGATCACGAATCCCCGTCACGACCCCCAGTAGCGTCCGGAAAAGTACGACGATGCCGCCGATAATAGCAATCACGACGCCCATCTTCGACGTCTTATCGCTGAGCCCAAACGCCCAGACGTGCAGCGTGGCCCAGGTTTGGAAAAGCGGGTGGGTAGGGTCGTTAGTGGGGAGGGGGGGGGAGGTGTCGTTGTACCAGTGGTAGTTGACAAGGGACATGGCTTGGAAGTGGGCGTAGAAGTGGAGGAAGACGAATTCGGTTTGGTCAAGGGTGAGGGTGGTGTTTGCGGAGGCGTCGGCGGTGGTGTAGAACTCGGGGAGGACGCGGGAGAGTTCCTGTGCGATTTGGCGGTTGCCATCGACGGTGCCGTTTGAATCGACGGACCACTGCAAGATTCGGAATTAGCATTTCTCTTTTTTGGAAGACTCCTTGAGGTATGAAATAGGTTCGCGGGGTAGGTTACTCCAGAGACATGTCTCAAGACTCATGGTTAGGTTTGAATAGCAAAGATATATTCTGAAAATATGCTTACCGCGGCGAGGATCCAGCCGGGGTTTACGACGAGAGGTTCAGCGGCATGATCTAAGGTGAGACGGTCTAGTTGGACGAGGCTTTGGTCGTTGGAGCTTGGGGAGGTGTCTAATGAGTATGACGGGAAACTAAGATAGGCGACGGAGTCACACCAGACCCGAGCGTTTGGGTTTGGTGAGTTTGGGATTTCGTAGACGGTCATGCCGACGTTAGTGGAGGTGTTCTTCAGGTCGCCAGGTAGATCCGTGGAAAATATCTTTTCCCAGTCACAGGAAGGATTTGTGTTGTTTACGAGACATTGCTTGATACCGGAACCAAAGTCTGCGGTTTCGTTGAAGTAAGTGGCCTTATCCGAGAAGTAAATATCAACAGCCGTAATGTTGGCTGTGATTGTTGGGTCGGCATTGCCGAGCCAGAATCGATTTTGAGCGTTTTCGGGTTTACCCCAACCACTACCCACGTAGATACACTAAACGACCCACCATGTCAGCATGTTTATGACTCGACAGTATTGTTGTACGTACCTTGGTGTAGTAACTTATTGTGTCTATTGTCCAATTACTGTAGCAGCGGACTTCCTTGTTGGCAGCAACCGTAATAATGGACTGGTTTCCACCGTTGTAGCAATCTCCTTCCACGCCAATACTTGGTCCTTCCCGTTGCAATATAGTCTGTAGGGAGTTATTGAAAATCGGATCTGGCGCCACTGGTGGATCGTATTGGAGCATATATCCACTAGTTTTAAGATAGTCTTGCGAAAGACTACGCAAAACCTGCCGATTCGGGATCCACGTAAGACTGCCATTGGCTGTACCATTGAGTGTGAATTGCACCGCCCGTTCCTGAGAACCACTGGAGATAGTATACCCGAAGTACCTTGATTGCTTTGAAGACTCGATACCAGACGCGGCCCACGCATCTAAACTCGGACCGTAGAAATCCGAAGTACATGAGTAGTTTTCCGCCCGCAGGGTCGTGTTATCGCAGTCTATGAGCGAGTGGTCTGCAGGAGCCAAAGCTAGACCAGTCCCATTGAATCTTTGCGCCGGCATTTTTGTGGTATCTACCCATTGAAGGGTTGGCAGAATCAAAACAGCGGTAGCTGGGCCCATCATGTTGGTCAAGATCGTAAGGAAAGCGGCAAGAATGGCGAAAAGGTAAAGTTTGATCATCCGTGCACGGGACTCTGACCTGCCATTAGGGTGTGGAATAGGTGATGTCCATAGGAGTGGATTCAACAAATTGCGAATGTCGCCAAATTCCAAGTGTGTCAGCAAGAAGCCGACAGGAAGACCACGGCCTTTCCTTGCGAACAACATTGCGACATCGAACAATAGGCTTGTAGCTGCGATCATGAACCATATCTCCAAGGCTTTCGCCACGAATTGGAGCGCACCCAAGATATCATGGTCGTGTAGGTCCAATTCCTCCGCCCTGGCAATGGCATTGTCGCCGAAAGGATCGGCCGAACATTTCCCCTTTGGACACCAGACACTAGCACCAATGACATGTCTCTTGTAGTTGAGGACCAGCAGAGCGATGATGGGAGCGAGCCACAACAAGGCAAACAGATGGGAAAGGAAATGCCACGACCAGCGTCTGCGGCTTCTTGTGGAACGTTTTACTTCAGGCGACGACTTGGACAAGAATTCTATCGACGTTTCAATCGGCCTATCCTTTTCTTGTACCGGCGTGTATTCAGATTCCGTCGGTGCAGGTCTATGCCACATGATGGAAAAAAAAGAGTGGCGGTAGAATGGACATAGAAGACTTTCCAACAGTTACAGCCAAGTTTTGACTATCGCAATTTTCCGGCCAGAAGAAGGCGTTGGAAAGCTTAATGAGCACAAAGGAACGCGAAAAGCGCGTTGGAGATTTCTGCGAAGGTCGCAAGGAAGTAGAAAACAGAAACAGTATAGGGATACAAAACCAACATATAAGAGATTAAAGGTAGCCATCCAAAAACCGAAGCATTCAGCTAGCTGGATGGGCTTAGTCTAAGCTCGGCCTCACCGAAAGGTACCTTACCTGAGGAAGGTATTTAGATGGAGCCTGAGGCTATGTAGACCTATTGGCTAACAATCAGCTCTAGCAGTTAGGGAGCTGAGGGGTACGAGCGGAAACGGGCAGCTGAAAATGTCGTTCAGCGGCATCCAACACGGATAATGATTGAGCCCGGACTTAACCTCCAAACCCCCAGAAGCCCCAAGATTCAGGTTCATATCGCTGTTCGTACCCATTTAATTGGATGGGTAAGTCAATGGAGCTCACAAATCCACAATCAAGCAATGGACGTAGCCAAAGAGTCCCAGAGTGTCTGAACCGCCTGAAGACGTCCCTGGCGTCTAACAGTAAGGTACATACTGTACATACTCAGCCCTCACTAGCTCGGAGCTCTATTTTAGCGTTCATGATGGTTGAACGCCTAACGTTACAGTACAGTAAGCGAGTTTCAGAACTGTAGGCGCAGCACCTCGATGATTAAACCCACCTGTAAGCATCCTTATCTTAAGCATCCGATTACAGTGAGTCTGTGTGGAATCGTCGTTGATGGATGTGGAATATGGAGTGTGCTTGTTAGAAGGGACTGCTATGCAGCTTCGTTACAGCACCTCTTACCACGGCATTATATCTCGTCTTTCTACCTTGCACGGTCATTGAAGTTTGAATGCGATATGTATGGTGCCATGTGGGCTAGACACAACATCAGGCGTCCAAGGCGTCCAAGGCGTCCATCCCCGCTCCCCCAACCTTCTATCTTATTCCAGACTTCATGAGATCGAGGATGCGATGATGCACATGATAGAAAAGCTCGTTGATGATTGCAAGGTTTCGATCTGGTGAAGATAATAGGTTCTGTTCTTGTACCTAAAAATACTCGTTGTCTTCATGACCATCCAAATGACTCTCTGGACATAAGTCGTATTTTCAATTCAAGATTTCTGGATGCCAGACGGGCGCTGCAGTCTGTTAGTGATGTTAGAATCTGCATCCTGAGCCATGTAGAAATGTTATGAGCATTATCACCGCTGTATTTCCATTTACTTTGAGCTGCATCCAATCTGGCCAATGAATGAGAGTGGATCACCAGACGGCAAAGAGAGCAAAACACTCGCGAACATCTTACCGATGAAAGCCACCAAAGGGTCAGACACGGCAAAAAGTGAGTAGAATCCCGAAGACGGTACTCCTACAGACACTGCTATTAATGCTCGGAGAGTGCTCCAAAGTTATGAACATCATTGATATGCTTTAATCCTTTTCTAAGCGTACGGCGGGGTTGTTCTCTACGAAGTTCAGATCAACTTTATGTCCTAAGAGCTCTCTAATATTTCTGACGCCGTACCTAAACAACATGTTAGCATTTCATTGCGGTTACTCGGAAAAGACTTACTTGATCATGGTTGGTCTCTCTAAACTCAGCCCCCAGCCGTACACTCTCATACTCTTGGGCAACCCCATAGGTTCCAGCATTTCCGGCCTGAACATACCACTATTTCCGATCTCGACCCACTTGTCAAGCCCCTCATGAAACCCGAAGATTTCCATGCTGGGCTCTGTATAGGGGTTGTACGCAGGCTTGAAGCGGAGTTTATGGATTCCCATTTTGGCAAAGAAAACCTCCATAAATCCAATGAGCCCTCCCAAAGTCAGGCCAAAGTCGGCTATGACTCCTTCCACCTGATGAAACTCTGCAAGATGTGTGGCATCGACAGATTCATTTCTGAAAACCCTATCAATCGAGAAATACCGGGCAGGCCGAGGGTTTGCGGATAGTTTGTGCAGCATATAGGTCGAGATGGCGGTAGTATGTGTTCGTAAAACAAGTCGGAGTGACTCTTCGTCTTTGAAAGGGTATCGGTAACCTATTGATCCATACTTACCTTTCTCATGAACCTCCTTTACGTTATTCCAATATTTCTTGTAGTCTAGACCGGCACCGGGTTGCTTGTTATGACCAGATGTTGAGCCATTAAGTATGGCTTCAGGATTCTGTGGATCTGCGCCGGGTTTATCAGCAAGTGCTGGGTCGGAGATGTAGAAAGTGTCTTGGAGATCTCGTGCAGGATGTTGCTGGGGTACGAAAAGAGCGTCAAAGTTCCAGAAGCCGGTCTCTACGAAGCTGCAACATTGTCAGTGTCATGCAGATATCGATAGTAAACGCAGTACCGGTTTGTTGGCATTTCCTCAAATCCCATCTCAAAGAAGATTTGCCTAAACTCATGTCGAACTTTGTTTACTGCTCAAAGAGTTAGCGATATTATATTATTTACAAGAGCAGACTTTGCTAGGTGTACGTACAAGGGTGTAATGCTCCACTGGGCGTCACAGCTCCTTTGGCTTTGAAGTTGTAAGGTTTGAAATGCACGTTCTTCCATGCACCGCTAAGCGTTTCAGTAACATTTCCCACGTAGGTAGTTCTCGAGCAGTAAGTCTTACCTTGCCAACATATCCGCGGTTAGATCAGTTTCCTCTTTGACGAATTCCGTTGAAAACTTCGGGCCTTTGTTGAATTCGTAACTTATAACCTTTTGCATAGTGATCAACTTTCTCTTTCTCAGGTCGTTGATCACTTTTGCGTCTGGATGTGAGCGCGTCTTTTGTATGATTTGGAGTTGCTCTCTACTTGTATCGACAATCGAATCTGTCTATACTCATGTGTCAAAGCGTACGCCTGTATGGCTACGAAGACGATGCGTACGTTCGCCCTTAGCGTGTCCTTATCTTTCTTAATCCATCCCATTTTGAAAGCTTTGCCCTGTCCAACTTTTGCACTTTCCTTGCCCACAATTGCCTATCCTTCTTGTTAGTTACTCATCGTAGTCTCGCCAAATCTTCCCGTGCTGGCATACGACTGAGCCAACGTACTGGCAGGTCCCCGATTTTCAGCCCCTCAACAGCCTGCCGCACTGCCTCGAATACCTTTGCTTCGTGACTTCCATCTGCCGCTATACCTTCAGCTTCAAGCGTCAAGATAGCTTCTTCTCGGTCAATCGTCTTGTATGTAATCATTTCCCGGGACCCTAGTCTATCGAGCGCGCTCTTGACCGTTGATGAAGGAGTCGAAGCAAATGCTTCAGCGCTGAGTATTGGTCCATCGCTATGCGACAATGCGTCGAGCACTTGAGAAGCGAGGTCCGCAGCCATATTGTTAAACTACCAAGCTTCCCCAACGACTAATCGGTGCTGTGGTGCATTTTCAAGAGCGTAAAATCCTCGTGAATCTGGGATAAAATGGTCGTCGTTGAGTCAAAGAGCTCGACCCTCGGCGTAACTTTGTTGCGAGTCGACAACGCGCTAAGGTACTAACCGCCGGCGAATGCCATGGTGGCTTCATCGGACCTAACACGCTGATTCACCAGCTCCATTGTGTGACATAAAATCTTCTTCTGTAGATCTACGTCTGAGCTCTCAATGAAATGCTATCCTTACCCGGAACACACAGGTTCTATGTCCCGTACTTCTCCTTGCTTTTCCTGTAATGCCCCCAAGATGCCACATCCCGTTAGAGGTTCTCCACCAAACGAACTTCCAGGGTTCCTACTTGTGGTCATGCCTCCTGATACTCTTACTCTGGGTGGCCTGTGGCCAGGGCATGACATATACTCAAACCAAAGAGTTGAGGTCAGTGTTTGCACTTGCTTTGCGGCTTGCGACAACGACTAATTGATCGTATAGATTAGAAGCTGAGCATATGTTCTACCATGGGTACGACAACTATATGAAGCATGCTTTCCCTGAGGATGAACTACGGCCTATCTCGTGCAAGCCATTGACCAGAGACCGCGCCAATCCAGCACACATTGAGCTAAATGATGCCCTCGGAAACTATTCGTTGACTTTGATCGACAGTCTTTCAACGTTAGCTATTTTAGCTTCCTCTCCTACTACCGCAGGTGGTCAAAACAAAGCTCTGAAGTACTTTAAAACGAGTGTGGCGGCTTTAATAGAGCAATATGGAGATGGATCTGCAGGCCCTGAAGGGAAAGGACTACGCAGCAGAGGTTTTGATCTGGATAGTAAGGTCCAGGTTTTCGAGACGGTTATCCGAGGCGTTGGTGGGCTTTTAAGTGCGCATCTATTCGCTGTTGGGGATTTGCCAATAAGGGGATACAACCCAAGGCACCAGAGTGGCAACCGACCGGTGAACAGTGGTCGTGGAAGTGAGCGCATCCGATGGTCTAGGAGCTTCACATATGACGGACAATTATTACGACTTGCACAAGACCTTGCAAACCGCCTAGTCCCTGCTTTTCATACCGCGACTGGTTTGCCCTATCCCAGAGTAAACCTTCGCCATGGCATTCCTTTCTATCTGAATTCGCCGTTGAATAACAATGCCGAAGATGGCCAGTGCCAACCTATACAACAGCCGATTGGCGAACTAACCGAAACATGTAGCGCTGGGGCTGGTAGCCTTGTATTAGAATTTACTACGTTAAGTCGGCTTACAGGAGATTCGCGCTATGAGCAATTAGCCAAGAAAGCATTTTGGTCTGTCTGGGAACGAAGAAGCACTCTTGGACTCATCGGCTCCGGTATTGATGCTGAAACAGGATTGTGGACTAGTCCGTTCACAGGTATTGGTGCAGGAATTGACAGCTTTTATGAATATGCTGCAAAATCTTATGTTCTCTTGTCTGGATCCCCTTCACCTAGTGATTCTGATACATTCCATGCACCGGGCTCTCCAACTTTGAGCTTCCTGCCAGCCCTTTCAAAGGAACAGCAGATGGCTGAGAGTTTTCTTGAAGTCTGGCAAACCTCGCACAGTGCAATAAACCACCATCTACGTCGTGGCAGTTCGTATATTCACCCTCATTACATCCAGGGTGATCTTTACACCGGTGCTGCTCGAGCATTTTGGTTTGATAGTTTGAGCGCCTTTTATCCAGGCCTTCTGGCTATGACTGGCGATCTTGAGGAAGCGACCGAAATACACCTTTTGTTCACAGCTATATGGACTCGCTATTCTGCATTACCAGAAAGATGGTCAACGTCATCTGGCAGTGTTGAAGGTGGTCTCGGTTGGTGGGGTGGTAGACCTGAGTTCATTGAGTCAACGTATCATCTGTATCGGGCGACTCGCGATCCATGGTACTTGCATGTTGGTGAAATGGTACTTCGAGACATCAAAAGGCGATGTTGGACAAAATGTGGGTGGGCCGGAATCCAGGATGTGCGGAGTGGCGAACGCAGCGACCGGATGGAAAGTTTCTTTCTTGGAGAGACCACGAAATACCTCTTCCTGCTGTTTGATACTGAACATCCTTTGAACAAGCTCGACGCACCTTTCGTCTTCAGCACCGAGGGACACCCGTTGATACTTCCCCGTAAAGACAAAACGCAGCGAAGTCGTCCGCAATCTGATCCGAGCAATTATTATACAGCCGAGGAAATGCAAGACATGATTAGTGAAGCTGACTGTCCTGTACCACCAGCAACGATACCGTTCAGCCTTTCTGCGACAGCTGCACGGAATGACATTTTCCACGCTGCTAATCTAGCCCGGCTGCACCTAATGCCGACACCTGAGAACCTGGAGTCTCCTATCGTCGAGTACTCTAGTGACCATCCGAGTATATCTCTGGCAGATGTGCGATCCCCTTCAAATTACACATACTTCCCGTGGACGTTGCCTCTAGAGTTAGTTCCCTACAATGGGGTTTCGTCAAAAATTGTTGCCAGGCCCACCTTTGACATCACATTTCCTCCTCTTCCAAATATGGTCAATCTGGGACCTGGTGTGTTGCAAAGAATCGGAAATGGAATATTGATTAACTCCATGGGCGGTGTACGCCTAGGCATGATCCAAGATGTGCCAATCGCTTCTGATGATGGCGCAAGTAGGGGTGATCTATTCCGAGTGCAAGCGATCAACAACGTCCTTTTGGGTAAAGATGAGCGAATTTTTCTCGCGAAAGACGTTGCTTCGAGCGTTGTCAACCCCTTGGACCCAAACTTCACGAGAGTTCGCGATGCTTCCATGCTAGATCTAGTTATCGACGTTGTCCCAGCTTTGACCAAGCAGATCAACACCACCAAGCCCGATACCCTTAGCTTCACCATGGACTCAAAGTCCCTTGCCAAACTTGAGCCTATCGCAGAACAGGAAGCTGATGCAGCATCCTCCATGCGCCTCGCCCTAAATTCCCTCATCCAGCATGTAACGTCCCTCCTCCACGACCCCCCAAGCCCGACCGCCCAGCCCCTCCACCGCCACTACGTCCCCGCCATCACCCCCACTGGTGCGGGTGCTGCTCCTCTCCCCGACATTGAAGAAGCTCTTGGTCCAGACATCAACGGCGGCCCTCAAGGCCCCCTGCTCTGGCACTCGATCCACGTTGCCGGCGAAAACTGCCACAAACGCCTCCCCGCGCACATCCCGCGAGAAAATCAAGTTCTGGTACTCAAACGCGGCGGCTGCAGTTTTAGCCAGAAACTCGAAAACATCCCAACTTTCGCCCCGTCAAAAACCAGTCTTCAACTCGTAATCGTGGTTTCCTACGAGGAAGACGAGGGTGACGTGCCGCAGGGGTGGCTGATCAGACCGCTGCTGGACAAGAAGCAAGAAACGAGTAGTGGGTTACCGCGGTATCGGCCGATTCCGATGGTTATGGTGGGGGGTGGGGAGGAGGTGTATGGTGGATTTGAGAGAGCGAGGGGGGTAGGGGTTAAGAGGAGGTATAGTGTGCAGGCGCAGGGGGTGCCGATTAGTAATTTGATTATTATCTAAGGTAGGGGTGCGGTGGTTTCTTGGGGCTTGAGGAGTAGTGGCGCTGTATATTGCTGATTTTGGATAGTGGTAGGGGGTGTGATAATTGTAGATTCTATGCATATGTTTTGTGTTCAATCTGTTGCGTGCCTTTGTCACCCTGCACCGTGTTTCTACATGGCGAAAAGAACAGAACTATCCTCCCAAATTCGACTACCATACCCCAAGAATGACCCAACTCTTTCAGCAACATAATCGCCACCATTCACCTCTTCAGCCCACTTCATCCAAGCCTAACACGCAGTTCTTACTTTCCCTGCCCAAACCAGACTTCCTACCTCCAAACTTCAACATCCGGAAAGTTTGTGATTACAATACTTCGTCTCTTCGAGGCTTGATATCGAGGGACCTGGGTCTAAAGAATGGGCAACCAGCGGAAGATACCAGGCCACATACATGATCTCGGTGATGCACACGCTACTAAGAAGATCGAATTTGTTCTCTCATATAAACGAACATCTTGTGGTTACGTCCTTGTGGGGCCGAAGCTCTATAGATGTCAGAAAAGAGTTGTCTCTGTTTAGGCTGGAAAGATTCAAGAATAAATTGTGGTGCGGAATTCAACGCTTATACTTCTTCACTTTATACGGAAATATTATTTTCCTTATCAATCAAACAACTTTTACATGGCAACTTCGCACCCCGAATAGTTATCTTGAAAAATCAAGGTTTCCGAAGGGTTCGAATTGAGAAACCAGGAACGGATGTGTAAATCCCATGATTAGGGAAGTTTCTCTACAAGTGACACCTATTGAAAGTAAGGAAACCTCAAGCTCTAAGAAAAAAGGTGCTCCAGCGGAGTAAGGACGAATTGTTCCAAGAAATCATAGTTGGCAAGGAGGTGCCTGGAGCACCACTTATGACATACACAGAGGGCAAAGATATAGACTGAAGCATGAAAAATCCCTTCCAACAGGGAGTGCACAGGCTTTGAGGGTAAGTGTTCGGCTCAGACGATGCCTCCGTACGTGTCAATGCTTTCATGGTATGCGTCAGGTGGAGGTTGTACAGATTGGCATGTATTGTATTGAAACATACGCAATGATGACTTTAATCATATAGCGGTACCTGGTTCTTTATACAAATGTACGTCATTTCGTATACCGGTAGAAGAATAATGAGCTAGGGTGACGATGAGGTACGACGGGAGTAAAAGTAAGTATCATCATGCACAGGCCGAAACAAGTCGACAATTTAAATCAGTTTCGTGTATTAGTATCGTACTTACATGGAAGTAGAAGTGACATAAGATTGTAAGGTGAATTCAGATAAGATCACATGATCGTTTCCTTATAGATCACGTGATATGTTATTGTCTGGTGATGACTTCACATCTGGCGAGTCTCATGACTATGTTAATGAAGAGATTGATCGGAATGCAGCGTAAGGCGAAGAGGCCTTCGAAGAAGCCCCTGCTGAAGGGCCAAGGCAACCACGGGGAGGAAGTCAAGAGGACTCGGTGAAAACAAGGCATCCGGTGCGTAACCGAGCAAAAGTCTTGGCAGAATCCAACGATGTGCGGTAGAAACCAAAACGAACGAGGATTATGATGGATGTTTAAGGAAGTCAAACTGATAGCAAGGTAGGCATCTTCCATAAAAGGGTAGTCCTCGGCTGGATGTGAGATGACACGCCGTAGTCATAAACCCCTGTCCCATTGGCTGGTCTCGCTTACCCTAAGCCCCTAACGAACATCAAAACCTGCGTGTGCCCCCCTCTTTCTTCCTCTTTCTTACACTCTCCTCACTTACCTTCTAATTCTACCATCTCTTAGCCCTCGCAAAATAATCATCAACCACAACCATCGTCATCAAGTTCGTTGTTCCAAGCATCATCGTAACTCGCTTGAGACTTTCTTCTTTCTTATTTGTGTAGCACCCCACCTTTGATTGACAGTTTCTCGTAACACTCCGCTGCCATCCAACCATGCCGTCGCCAACCACGTCCGCTAGCATGTCGGCCAGCAGGTCGGTACACAAGCATCAAACATCACTGAAACAGATCGACAAGTCAAAGAAATGCAAGCAGGCGAAAGACGTAGTCATCCACCAGCCAGCACCATCGCCGCCAATGGAAGACTGGATATTGTTTCCCGAGGATGTAGTCATCGACAAGCATTCGAGTCTCAGAGAAAACCGGTCGCTTAAAGCAAGAAGGAACACGGAGACCAAAGGGCTGAGTAAACCATTGTCGGTTCCTAACGACAAGATGACAAAAACCATCGTAAACGCGCAAGAGTACATCAAATCACGAAACCAGAACAGAGATGTTAACAACTCGTGTTCACATTGGCCTATCGAAGCTTTGTCAAATGCTGCTCGCCAGAAGGTCATCTACAAACCACTTCGAGTTGAGTCACCGAAGCGCCTTCTTACACCAGATCTTTCGGACGTTGAGGAAGGTGACTTTTGGTCTTGTTGCGCGACCTCGGAAAGCAGTCTATGAGTGCCATCCGGATTTTTCGTTTACGTTTATGATATGTAAGTCGTGTAAATCCTTACTATCAATTCTAAGGCGAGGAAGACTGACATGAGGACTAGAAGATGAGAGAATTGAGTTTTTTGGCGTATATGACGGCTTAACATTTATCGAAAAAGGAAATGTTGGTCCTGGGACAGGATCGTGACTGAGCTCTGATTTTTTGTCTTTGATTCTCGTTTGTTTCAGCTCGTACTTCGGCAGGTCTTGAAATTTGCTTGTCCAATGTGGTATCCACAATATTCACCAGTAGTTGGTTTAGCTTTAGAAGGAAAGGGTTCTGTTATACCGCGATAAGCTTAGTTGTAGGTTTGTGGAAAAGGAAAATCCGCAGGCTCTGCAAGCTCAGGTTCAAGCGGTGATCAGACTAACTAATCCTGCGCATTGCCAAACTCACATTATGAACAAGTGGTAGGTAGGAACGAGGGTAAAGGACTGCAATGGATGAGGTGAGGTCGATTTGTTGAATCTAACCCCATAGGCTCTAGTACTTTTGCGACCGTGCTTTCTCAGAACGGGATAGCGTGAAATTCGCTTGCGCCCGGAGCCCACACATCGAAATTGAAGAGCACGACGAAATCGAAACTTATTGACGACAGCATCCACGACAAGTCATCGCATATAATCAACCAAGATGTCTAAGAGAGGGCAAGCTTCTCTTGATTCCAAATTAGGAAACCACAGCTGAGTGTGACACAGACGCGGTGGTGCCTCGGGCAACAAGCTCAAGATGACCCTCGGTCTCCCAGTGTGCGTTCACCTCCGACAGTCTCTACAGGCGCTTTTCGAGCTACTCTGAAGTAGTACTGATACTCATCTTCCAGCGGTGCCCTCATGAACTGCTGCGATAACTCCGGCGCCCGAAATCTCTACATTATCTCCGTCAAAGGCATCGGCGCTCGTCTTAACCGCCTCCCAGCTGCCGGTGTTGGTGATATGGTTATGGCTACAGTGAAGAAGGGAAAGCCCGAATTACGGAAAAAGGTCATGCCTGCGGTAGTAGTGAGGCAGAGCAAGCCGTGGAGAAGGGCGGATGGGGTGTATCTGTATTTTGAGGATAATGCTGGTGTGGTGAGTTAGCACAAGTCAGGATGGCTGTTGGGCGTTGGGAAGATGCATTGGAGCGGAGGAGGCAGAGAATACAAGGCAAGAGATGTAGTGGCTGATTAAGTGGTGAATAGATTGTCAATCCGAAGGGAGAAATGAAGGGATCAGCTATTACGGGACCTGTCGGAAAGGAGGCTGCAGAGCTATGGCCGGTATGTCGTTTCCATCATCACTGCCAGAAGAACCTGCATTAACAATCTTCAGCGTATTGCAAGCAATTCGGGCGTTGTGATGTAGGGTGATGACTACGGTTGTTCCCAATGGAGGATTCGCTTTCTTCATGCATGTCACATAGCTCAATTGTCAATCAAAGATGTTAACAGTCATCCACTGAAGATGTCCGTGATTGACTAGCACGCTCCATGACTGATATCCGACGCATCTACAGGATTTCTTGACGAATGCCGCTAGAATGTCACATGATGAGAAGCTGTGAAATGTTTTGTGGGTATTCCATCGCACCAGCGGGGTTTTATCTTCAAATTCTTTCAATACACCAGGAATGTGACCGTTCTTCCCATCTAATACCGTCTCACCCCAGCCGTCTGTACTGCTTTCTCACGCCCACAGGTGCCATGACTTCTAAAAGTTGTTTCTTTAAATCCCAACACTCTTCCATCGCGAGTGTCTAAAACTAAATCTGCACTATTTCATGCAGCGAGCTACAAACCCCCACAAAGCGAGATCTGCAGTGAGGCCCACCGTCAAACCCGAGAAGATGGATATACATAGAAGCCTAGAGACAGCTGCAATTCGAGCAGAGGGTGGAAACCAGCATGCTGACAGAACTCTAACAACAAACTACCAGGATCCCCCAAATCAAAGCGTGGCAACAAATCTAACGTCACCATGTCAAATCGTAGATACAACGGCTTTTAGCCATCATCTGGACCTGCCCCCTGCCCGTGATCAAGCCTCTAGCGACTTCAACTTGGCAGAATATCTGTCACAGCTCCCAATCCAACAGCCTCGATCTACCGCTGTCAGCGCCCAATTTATGCAATTATCATTATGCATTAACACCTACTTACTTCCAACTATCACCACATCAATAGTTCAAACAGCTCAATCGTATTTGACTAACGAACCTTCTTCGCTGTCTATTCGGGGAAGGGGTATGGAAGAACGAATTGGAAGGGGGTAGGATGCTGATCAGATAAAATACCCGTCTTGTCCTACTTTAGACAATGCTGTATCTAAGATGCGAAATGTGCGGTAAGAAGATTTCCTTGGGCCCTCTTCATCAGACCTTCTGCAGACTTCATGCAGGGACATGCAAACGATGGTAACTCTAATCCAAATGCAAATCCAATGGAGCGCCGAAAACAAAACTTGTGGAACATCCAACAATAAGATCGTAGATAAGCAGATGCGCGTTTGGTACGAGTAAATCCCCAGCAATCACGCATATTCAAAGCAGAGGCACTCTTCGCTGTCTAGATCTCCGGAAATCCCTCTTCTAAGATCACTCCAATCTTCGGCGTCGGCCTCTTAACCGTTAGATCAACTGTAGACGCCGTCAGACCTAACTATTTATCAATCCAGAATCGCTCCAGTTCCTCAACAAGCCCATCCCTTACCCCTGCCAAATCCAACTGAAGCAACCAATCGCTTGCACGCTAAAAACCCAGCTGATCCCACACATTGTTTAGCGCCTTGATAAGGTGCTCCTGAAACCTTTCGTGTAGCCCAGCGTTGGGGTGATGAGGAGGCAGCCTTCACGCACGGAGACTGTGGGGTAGCTTGTTGCTTGCACGTAGATTTGAGGGTGTGGTAAGAGCATAGGCCAGCATCGTCAACGAGCGCAGAGATGATGTGAGAAGGGTTTGGGACGACGAGGATGTTGATATTTATGAAGGCTGTTTTGATGGTGTGGGTGTGTTCTTTGTCATTGGTTATGGTCGCCTAGATGCTTCTTTTCATATTCGATTGCAGCATGGGCGCCGGCCATGACTGGCTATTGTGCTCTTCCGTGTTTTTCCCTTCGCGCACTATATAGATTCGGGGTTTCCTTTGTAGGATGTTCATTACTATAAGATCATGTTTATCTCTGTCTGAGACTGCGTTGCAAATCTCATTGGGGAATTTTAGAACTTTGCTCTCGTCACCCAACGTGGTATTAGAAAAGTCAGCCACGCCATTCGCCAACGAGGCCCGAAGTAGTTGGAAGTGTCAGAACACATCCAACGACACAGAAAATGAACCTCTAAACGGTGAACTCTCCGCGTAGATCCAGGATGTAGGCTTCTTTTTCTCTTCCTCAGTACCTAGTAAAGCACTTTTCCATACATTGTACATGTAATGCACTGATGCTCATTAGTTGAAGGGTGGTTTGTGGATACTTTCGGAGCATACCCAGCATACGATGAGGTAGATCTATTGAGTCACAAACCATCGCCCACATTCTCAGAATCGAGAAAATCGAAGGCTTTGTCCTCGGTACTATTGACGTTGTGACAAAGTCTCTATTTGGCGCAGGCCATTTTTATACACTACTCTTGCTCGGCAGTTCTCGCATTACCTTTGGCATAAGGGTACTGAGTCTTGCCTCCCAATACTGGCAAATGTTCCTGGCCCAAGGTTTCTGTGTCGGGATCGGAAGCGGATTGCTCTACGTACCAAGTTTGGAAGTCCTAATTTAGGAGTCCTAAGTTCCGCTTTCAGCACAAAGCGTGCTGTTGCAATTGTGATCGCATGTCTGCTTTCAGCTTAGGCGAGACTGGGACTATTCACGCCGTTTCCTTCGTCAGATTAACAATTTAGTCCATATGAAGTCACTGATCCGATGGTCTTTCGATGTCTGCACTCTCAGGTTGGATTTGCGTGAGCCATACACGTTGTAGGTTTTGTATCTATAGAACGTTTGCAACCGTCTTTGCCACTATGTGAGCTATCAAGAGGCAAGTGCCTCGTCAGATACTCGCTCCTTAATCGACACATGCGCGTTTAAAGACGTCTCATTCGTGATATACGCAATTATTCTCTTCTTTCCTTAGACTGGGTTTTCAGTGCCTTTCTTCTACACATATTCGTATGCCAAAATGTCTCTGCACATTTTGGATGATTTGCCCTTTCATATGCTTGCTATAACCGACGCAGGCACCCTTTTCGGGTGAATGTTGCTAGCCTTGTTAATAAATTGTACGGTACCATTGAGGCTTTTCGATTTTTCCTCGGAGGGTGGGAATTACTTAGTGGTCTCACAGGCTGGCAATCACAACCTACGTGATTGGATAGTGTATTGCGTCCTTTACGAATTACTCGCTGGCATGATTACTACGCTCACAACAGTGATGGTTCCAGCACTGTCGCCTTCGCTCAACGTGGTAGGCACAGGACTCGGCATGGCATATGCATGCTCTTCAGTTTGGGTTCTGGTTGGCAGCCCCGTCGCCGTAGCGTTATCGAATGACCCTCAAGGAATCTTCCTCGGAGCCCAAGCTTGGAGTGGGACAATGCTTGTGCTGGGCGCAATACGTTTGGTGGACCCCTAGATATTTATCGCTCGAAAAAAGAGCTTGAGATGCACGGCGCTTTGGAAAGTAGACAATTCGGATTTGGGATTTAGCGGGAATGAAATCGTGACAACAAAAACCTCGTCGCGTTTCTCACTCAAATGGCGAGAGCGTTTTTTCTCCCTTCTTCATGAAGCGATGCTCGACCAACTGGCAGTTCCATCTCTACATACCTGACGATTTCTCTTGCGATAAAAGTGAGTGCAATCACTCCAGGCGTTAATCATCATCGTGCTCTTTCACTTCTTGGGACCTCTTCAAAAATGCAGCATGTTTTGGGTGCTAGCTGACAGTATGTTGCGTTGTGTCAGCCAAGCATGTGGGTGCTACGTGGTGGGTTTAATAGACACTTTAAACCTGATACTATCTGTAACTAACCTTTCTAGGTTAGAGCGCGCGGAAACCCAGTGTGCGCGGAAACCCCGTGCGTACGAGGAGCGCTAAAGACAGCGCTAATCAAAACTAAACGATGGAGTGGATTTCCCGCTCCGCGGCCCCACCCCGTTTCGATAATAAGGTACCTCCTCCTTTCCAAATCCGACGACGGATGTGTTATTGAGCGGCGTTCGTGCTCATTACATTTCTATTCTCGATGGTCTCGCACGGGAATAACGCACTGGGCCTGGCCATTAAGAATGAAGGGAGCACTGATACTCCGGACTTGACTAGCCCTATCAGCAGTCCCACAAGTGCAAAAACTGTAGGAGGTAAAAGTAGAAAGAGAACCCAGCACCATGTTGGGTTGGAGAGCTCTCCAGGAAGTGGGGAAGATGTTCGTGAAGCACACGAGGATAGAAGTAGACCACCTGGGCTAAAGAGAGCATGCAATGAGTGTCGGCAGCAAAAGGTGACTTGGGGGGCCCGCCTTCCTCTAGCTGCGTCTTCAAGACAACCCTTCAGTACTGATAAGTGGCAGTTACGGTGTAATGTTATCCAAGCCCCAACGTATATACCCTGTGAACGGTGCCGCCGTCTCAATCTTCAGTGTAGAATTGAGCAAAATTTCAAGCGGGTTGGGAAGCGCAGTAAGAATGCTGAGATGGAGCGTGAGATAATTGAGCTACGAAATCGAATTGCCAGCCAGCACTCATTACCAACAGCACCTTCAAACCCGCGAATGATAAGTACCGCTGCGAGCCCTAGTATATCACAATTATCGTCTACCCTAGACCAGTATATGGGCTCACAGGAAGCTGTTTCTACGCTGCTGGATCTGAGATCTGGGTTGGAAGGAGGTTCATTCATGAGAAGTCCAAATGGGCAAATCCTTCCATCGCGGCGATTGGAAGATGTACTTCTGACTCACGATCGTGTCCGAGACCTGTTTCAACAGTATGTGGTAATATCCTCGCTCTCAAATGAGGTCAAATTTGACCTTGTGGGACAGTTTCTTCGCCTTGTATCATCCTTTCCTGCCATTGCTAGATCCTGGGAAATCATCAGATGACTACTACGATGCATCTTCCCTCCTCTTTTGGACCATTGTCGCAGTTGCTGCTCGTCGATATAGTCATGATCCTCTCCTTTTAAACACTCTTTCTGGGCCAGTCACGCGTTTGCTTTGGGCAACCATAGCAGATGTACCTCAAAGCTACCTCGTGGTAAAAGCACTTTGCATACTCTGCACTTGGCCGTTACCTGTTAGTAGTACGTCTTCCGATCCCACGTTTTTACTGAGTGGTCTTATGACTCAACTGTCTCTCCAAATCGGGCTCCATCGGCCTTCTCATTCTCAGGACTTTACGAAATTTAAAATTGAGCTCAGAGAAGAGGAGTTGAAAGACCGAGTGAGAACTTGGGCTGCGTGTAATGCGGTCGCCCAACGGTAAGAAAACACTTCTTGGAATATTGGAATTTAGGTAGTAATTAGAAAACTCTTAAGTGTCGCAACTGGATATGGTCAACCTCCATCTACAGTCTACGATTGGACCCTCGCTCCGTCTGGCTTGAATGGATCCAGCTTTAAACTTCCTGAAGATACTGAAGCAGTACTCCTGATTGAGAAGTTTTGCAACAGGGTGAGTAAGGCTTTGTACAGCAACTACCTGAATCCTGTAGGCCTAGTGGAAGACACCCAGAGAACGGTCTTGATGGCCTTTCTGGCAAAGGATTATCAGGATTTGGAGGAGAAGCTAAGACCCAATACACCGTGTACGTGTACCTTGTGGACATTTATTACTGATTTTTCAGGCTCGCCAGCATCTGGCGTTCAAGATGAAATGTCTATACCAATAATCATGGCTAACAATACCGGAGTTATAGCTATCAATCTTCTCTACCTGCGTGCAGCTGGTCTTCACCTACGCCTAGTCGCGTTGTTTGACTCAGCCACATCGAAAGAGTACAACACAGATCTGCTTGCACTCTTTCTCTCAACCTCTCTCTTCCTTGAGTGTGCCTTCGCTCTTGAGATTCCTGCGGGTGGTTTTCTCGCTTACGCTTCCAACTACATTCTACAGATGATTGTTGCTGCAGGATTTACACTATTGAAACTCTTAAACAGCTTCTTTGCTCGCCATATTGACATTGATTATGGAAAAACTTTGTTCAATCGTACCATACGGGCGATCAGAGCCATTAGTGTGGCTACTAACGACCTGCCCAGCCGGCTAGCTGAGGTTCTTGCCCAGTTGTGGAGAGGGGGTGGTGCTGGCTCTAAACTGCTACACAACGACAATGATGTTCTAGACAGCTCTCTACAGCTCAAGGTGAGGTGCCGGATGAGTATGAGTCTTGTGTACGATTCTGTGTGGCGATGGCGTGAAGAATTCCAAGCCAAGGGAAGAGGAAATTTAGAGTGTAAGCGTTGTTTCCCGATTCATCTTGCGTCGTTAGTATCTAAACGTACGCATCAGCTGCCATGAAGAACCCTACAAACCCTGACTCTGCCGTGGAAAGCTCAGCCAGCTCGGTTGCAGATCCCAGTCTTGTTCCCCCAAATATGGTCGGGGATGCTGCCACCCCGGGTGCGAGTAACAGCCTGGGCGAACCTAACTACGAGGTCTTCGATCCTCTGAACTGGATGCTCGACGGTTTGGTAGACTGGCCCTATAGCCTGTCCGAAGAGCAAGGTATGGTTTAGATTGGTACACTGTCACAGTGCCGATCAAGAACCAAAATCGGCTGAGGAAACGGGTTTATTTTCTAAGCTATGAAAACATGAGAAGCATGGCAAGCACAAGGTTTGAGAGTAAAGCAATCCTGCTGCCACATCTCGTATGAGCTTATAATCCTTTTCCTTTGACCGTGTCAAGGTCCATGTGCTGTGTCCAGCCGCGGCTGACAAGCCAGATCGTGCCTCGAATCTGATCCCACGTGGGAACCCATGCACGTAAACGGATTTGAAACTCTGTAGTTGGGAGATATATGATGGCTATAGACCCGAATGGCTGCTGCTGGTGTCTGTGTTAGGCATAATATTATAGAGGGCTTTGCTAGTAGGTACCGACCATATCATGGACTCTTAACATGCATAATTCGTCTGACGAGGTATCAACGGAGGACTGGTCGAGCTGTCATGAATTGTGCTTAGCCAGGCTACTGCCATCCACTACAAAGATTGGGGACGAACTTGTTGCACCGTCTCTTGGTTGTGGAGGCGGAAGAGGTGGACGAGTTGGAGGTGGACGAGCTGGAGGTGGGTCACCGTTGGTGGGCTTTGGTTGCTGTGAATAACAAGCGGATGGCTGAGTGAGATCTATGTCAAAATTTGACTGGATTGACATCTTAAGTATGATATAAATGGAGGGTTTGTCGTGATGGTAAAGCGAGGGCTAAGGTATTTAACAGCAGGTCATCGGAAGGGGGGTGGACCTGGAGTACATCACAAATCCACCTAGGCCAAGCTCATTACTTGCAACGCGTCGACTAGCTCGTCAACAATGGTGGAGTACTTTTTACTAAGTCATACATCCCTGTGGAAGAGTCGTGCGTCCTTGTCCTATAGAACTACTGCATATGCTGCTTGAGCTGTGGTCAATAACACAGGCTCGATTGGGTCTGATACTCCTGGTATCGCATCATTGATACCTCCTTAAAGCCAATGCCGCTTGGGGAGTCAAATAGAGCCAAGCGTTTTGTTGGAGAACGAGCGGAAGCTTGTACAAGTCCCAAGATGCATGGATCCTACCCTTACGGAATCCACGGGGCTCACATTTTCACATCCTGAGGATTGATTACTCTTACCCAAGGCTACAAGATACCATTGGATCGGACCAAACGGCCAAAGTCGACGCGTGAAAGTGAGCACAGGACCGTGTCCAAAGGTATGCATGCAATATCCAATAAAGTTAGTTCACTGTCCTTCCCATGCCGACTCTTCAAGTTAAAACATGCCCCCTAAAATTACTCGACCATAACTTCTACTGGCTACCTCCGTGATTGGATCCGGAACCTTGAGATAGGATGTTTGAGACTGATAGCGAACATATGATCTGCGACGTACATGCCACTGGCAATGGGATCAAGCGCGTTGTTCTTGACTATAGACGCGTATTATAGACCTATGAATGGTAAGCTAAAAGGCATGTCCAATGCAGCCACTGCAGCGGACAGGACGATGCACCGGAAAATATCCGCCTAAAGCCACTGGAGAAAGTCTTGAGAAGCCCAATAATAACCGGGCGTACTCTCAGAGGCTATGCCATGCTAGCTCAAGCATTTCTTAGCTACGGATCACGCATATGTCTTGTTCAGACCGCCATATTCCCTGCGATACGGTCCCACAACCTTACGCTACCCCTTTTGATAATCTTAGTTTTCAGTCAAGGATCAATGAGAGTTGATGAGCCCAAGCACGGCCCGAAAGCGATGACTCAGGCGCAATCTCGTAAAGCTCGTGTCGAAGTGTGACGCAAGTCCAGAAAACGAGCAATGTGTGGACCCAGTATCAAGGCGTGAGGCAGTGCGAGTCTGTAAGTTGCAAAATTCTATCAGATTCTGAGCGATGGCCGATCATTTCCTAAATTACGGGATACACCTGTGATCGCTCTTAGAGATATGTTTCCTTGCGTAACGTATTTAAACGAAGCCTCAGGGAAGATTGACTAAGAATCTTGTCTTTTCCAAGCATCCTGGTATTCTCGATTCAAATCTTCGATTCACGTAACAGCTCCATAAATGGGCCATGGCAAGATAAATGATATGGCGCGGATCCTTTTCTTGCCCTCCAACCGTAGCCGTATGAGGCGTCTTAGAATTGTGGGCCTACAAGTTTGTTGAAAGAGAATCACGTCTGCCATGTCATATTTAGCAGCGTGTATGCTCAAAGAAATCAGGATCGGCGCTGCGAAAGGGGGTTCCTGCAGAATACCGGAGGAATATTCGCCCTCCGTGCTCAAGTGCGCATGTGTCTGCTACAGCTAGCTTAGTCGTGTTGACTTTAGCAATGATCGGGGCTGCTCTAAAGACGAGCATTGTTCCACGTCCACAGTCGGCCAGTGAAGTGCATTAGCCTATCCTTGCACGGACGGCACATTACTCATAGGATAGTTACTCATAAGTCAAAAGGGGAAAAGGCGTTTGAATATTAAGTCGGCGACGCTCAAGCACGTTTTGAGGCTATTCATATTATCGATTATGAAGCTGCAATGCGTCATCACTCCAACAGTCCTTTGATATGCTGTTAACGGGACCGCTCTCCCTCCCCAGCTCCGTCGCCCGTCAATCAGTCTTTGTCGAAACTCACAAGCTAACCACAGGAGTCGAAGAAGACTCGAGCAGCCTCAGAGCCCAAAGCTCCCCCAAGGCCGACAAAGAATCGGAACGCCAGGTAGAAGGGCTTGCCGCTGCTACCTCTCTATCCCCACCTCCCTACCTCCCAGTCGCGGCTCCAGGCAAGCAGTACAAGCGGAAGCGAGCTAAAGCGGAGTAAGTAACGACCCTCCCACATGTCCCTTAGAAACAATTGATACGCTTTGTTGGTCCAGAAGTATCATCACAAACCGCTCCTTCAATAGGGCGTGTAGTGCGGCAACCAAGCGAGCCATTTGGACGAGAGAAAAGCCTGCCTGTTCTTCCATGTGCCCGTGACAGGAGTATCGACCTACTTCTTCTTATCTTTATTAGCACCGGAACATAAGGGCTGCTCAACAACTCCTTACCTCGGGTATGCCACCAGATAAGCTGCTGTTCTGCGCTCTCAGTATAAATCCTGGACTAAGGAGTGTCTTTTCCTCAGATTCTTGTCTTCAAGAGTCACACTATAGGACGTGTCGGTATTCTGACGGCCTCTCAAGAATTTGTCGTGATAAGACGTTGAAGACTACCTGGGGTCCCTCGTGGTGTCTCACCAGAGTGTCATCGTATGGTGGAAGCGGTAGGCTGGATCCTACCTCGAACGAGTTATGCCCTGAGAGTACGTTTTGATGAATCCCTTCAATTCTGTTGAACCAGCTTCTGGTGCTGCTGCCGCTGGTGGGAACGGTACAGGACATCGTTCGCACCAGCTTGAAATGTGCGCTGATGGAGAACGACGTACACTGTGCTCATGAGATCTCCCGGGGTGGTCACGTTTTCACCAACCTTGAAACTCCGGCGATTCGCATTGCCTGAGACGCTTGGAGAAAAAGACTGCTTGTTTGGTAGCGGTGAACTTTTCGGTCGCGATAGAATCTGTCTCTGGCGGAACGGATGCGCAAGCAATGCCAGCATACGGCGCCATAAGGTCGGGTGAAGGTAGCGTAGGGTAACATCGAGAGGAAACCATTAATTCTAACGTTCTTCGATAGCTCAATGATGGTGTACCTGTTGAACCGTCAGCCTCATCCTGGACCGCGTCGAGTACCAAGCCGCTATAGACAGGGGCTGTTACGAGTAGGTGCTCATAGCACTAAGGGTTTCCAATTACGTAATTCATGCCATGAAGGTTGAGACTCCCATTATAGGAAGCATCCGTTTGGTCGTGTTTTTGACATAGTGAAGCATTCTGTAAGGTGTGGAACGTATCGCCAAAGGATAATTCTTCGAGGCTGCGGAGTAGGAGCAAATATTAGCAAGTGACTCAAGCTTTCAGAAACATCAAGATTGGAGGTGACGCTGCATAAGGCTCTTGGGAATCTCAAAGACCAAAAGGCGTGGTGCTTTGTGATGCTTTGCTATTCCAAAAAAATTCTCGCTCAAGCACATCACGTGCCGGCAAGTGCAAGTTGTCGGCGTTGCCCTAACCAGCTGATAGCAGCGGCCTGAATGCCTATCGATTAAGTCTCATCGTGGAGCCTCCTCAAGCCTTCCCATTGACTAACACTCCAGGTCGATTGGCCCACGCAGCCTGCATCGTACACATGGTACAAGATACTGGACTTGACCTTAGATTGGCAAGGATTTGGTTTCAGATTTCCAAGGGGTTCGAGTTCTCGACATTTTTAGGACATGTGCCTTTCGTTCTCGTTGGCTGAGGCCTATTTCCCTATTCTCGTCCTGAGCTCTCCTGCATATCTAATTTTTCCCGACCGATCTGTCGATGCTTTTCAACCAACCGGTAAGGAGCCGACTTGTTGATGTGCAACGTAAAGCCTTAAAAAAGAATACAGGCATGCTACCCTGTGGGTGGGTGTTAGCCTGATTGCCTGATTTGTTCCGAGGAGGACCTTACGAGCCTCACAAAAAAGATAAGAACCACTTTAGGAAGATCTCGGGAAGAACTACCATACATGACTTCGGACCATGCTCTGGCTAATGACACTTTCACCCATTAGTGCGCATTTATCCGTTCATATGCTACGAGGGTGGCAGCTTTAAACTCGTTCATCAACGATCATCGGGCTGGCCTGGCATGGGGTCAGGGAAATTCGAATACTACTAGCTTACAACTCGTCTTCAATCTTCGACACCATAATTCAGTAAAGCTAAAAGTTTGGCGGTCTCGTAATCGAGCTCAAGGCTTCGTTTCGATGTTTGAGCCTGCCTGCATTGTGCCATACCAGCGCGTACGGGTTTTGAACGAGGGCTGTTCACCTCCCCACGACTTCCATCGGAATCTTCGAGAAACAATCCAAGAATAGTTTGTTCCAGGACACGACAGCGATTCCTAGAAGTAAAAAACCCTGTGCTCACGAAGAATTGTCAGTACTCCTTTGCAATTTCTCATACCAACCTTCCGGTCAATCCATGTACTGATAAATAAATGCTCTACCTAGTATACTGGTCACAAGTAACATCGGTCGCCAATCCTACTGCCTTGAACCGGTCGTTTACAAGCTAGACAGATCATTCAAACCCGCGACAGCGACATTCTGCGACTCCCACACCACGACCACGGTTCCATCGCTTCATCCCGATCGAAACAGGTCATCTTCGTTCACGACCGACAAGTCAGCCTACCAGGAACTGCTGTGCATACGTCTAAATCATCCGCCTACCAGATTCAAAGCAAGAAAGCACTCTGACATACACCGGGCCTCAAGCACCAGCAGGCAATAAAGGACCGGGAACAGTAAAATGACCCACACTCTCTACAGCGACTGGTTGTTCTCAACCGCCTTGTGTCATCCGCTGGTGTGAGGCTGAGACCACAGACATCCATCGTCATCGAATCTCCTGCTACTTCTTACTCGCCTCCCAAAGACGGCTTGAGATACAACAGGAACACAAGCGAAGAATGTGGATACCTGCATGGATATTCTGTGGTTACTCTCGATGCCTGCATCTACATAGTAGGCACACAGAGTCCAGGTCTTCTACTTCTGCGGTCACAGAATGAAAGCCTCGCACTGATCCCGAGCAGAATACCCTTGATCACCCGATGATACTTCGTTCACGAAATGGACCCTTGTTGATTACACAGCCGACCTCATGCCACAACGCTACGGAGCTTTGTATCGATATACTAATAGACTCGCAATCTCTGCAGCTACAACACTACATCATTTGTATTACGGCTCACGCCCCTCCCAGACTCTTACACCGAACCATTTCTGGGATTTTTAATAGTGCAGAATCATTACTTAGCAGCTTTTTTGTCTGAAACCCTGTCATACTATCATACTCGCACGCTACACAGGTTAAAATCTTCGACACCTCCACATTCTGAGTCTGTGGTGGATCCGGGCAACAATTAAAATATCTCAAGCCCTCGAGCGGAGGTCGAAAATGGGGATAACTATAGCTGGAGGGATAATGGCGCTCTCACTCGCGAAGAAGTGCACCAGGTGCATACAAAAGTACCATTAATTCCATGGGGCCAGGATTTTGAGCCTCCACCCGCATGCCATTCATAATAAAACCTGCCGATAGCGATTAGATACACAAGGAAGCTAAGCATGTGTCCGTATGCATCCTTGCCAACAAGCTTTCTCTTACTGGCGGCCTTTTTGTGGGATCTTTCGAGTAGACATCCATGTCAAACTCTCTCCATGCCACGTGTAGATCCTGGCATGCGGGCATTATGTAGGCGTTTCTACACAGATACAAGGGGGATATCTTTAGGGTGGAAAAACCGCCTGAACCAAAATGCATACAGGACCTAGGACCTTTCTGCTACGTAGTGGATTTGGCCAAGGTTTTGTGCTATCGGTGGGGGTGGACTGCGAGTCGATTGGGGGCCGTATGCACTCCTGAACGCGGGCCTGGCTCTCGGGTCGACCTGATGTGTCGCCAGCACCAGAGTGTCCGCATTACTCTTGTTTCAGCTACCAACGTTTACTATTCCGTAGATTATATTGGATGGTAGAGTATCATAGCGGAACAGCGGCCGTCAGAAGGATGATCTTTGGCGAAACCTAATCAAGCCGGCTCGAGATTGGGAATGCACCACCCAAGGAATGTTGGATTCCTCCTTTCTGCAGCATCGACAAGGGCAAGTAAGTGGAATTAATAGTTTCGTGATGAAGCAGTCCCCAAAGTTTCATTTCCGACTGCAATTGACCACCAGCGCATGAGATTGGCAAAATTACTGTGCCTTTGAGGCTGGAACCCTCGGTTTTAGCGTATGCAGAAAAGCTATGGAATCCTTGGCATCGCATTTGTCGCGCCCCCCCACCAAAAATACTACTGAATCCGGACATTTTTAATACTTCGGAACCTTCAAAGCCCACTTTCGCGTTAGAAACATCAATGAAGCTATTCAAAGTTCTTCAACTACTGACTTATGTTCTAAGCAGCTATGACTGATCCACTGGCTTCGGCCCTTCGCTCGAAGATACTATGTCTCCTGCTTCTACACTGGAAGCCTCAAGCCATCGCCGAGAAGGTTCACTGTCACCGTAACACTGTTTATACTATGCAAGAGAACCTCTTCATGTATCACTCTTTCTTTAGACCGCAGTTTCATTCGAGAAAAGCTCTTCAAAAGATCCGAAGCAACAATCATGAGCTATGCAGAAAGAAATGATCTGATTCTTGTGAAAAGAGTGAGGTTACATGTGCATCAGTTCACGATATTCAAAATTCTGAAGAGAAGACGTTGAAGTGAAAAACAAGATCAGCGTGAAGAAATAGCATTCGTCTGTCGTTGAAGATCAATGACGTGAGTCTCATGTGTCTTCTTCGCTGCTATGAAATTATCAATGATATGTCTCTTGAAATTGCGAGAACAATTGACATTGACAACAGCGTCTACAATGATCTTAGCAGCGACGTCAGTCTTGACTTTGCGAGCAGCGTCTGCTTTGACTTTGACGACAGCATCTGTTTTGAATTTGTCAGAAGATGTCTTCGATCTTGATGAGATTCTCGATGAAATGAGAGAATGCTTCAGAGGTAGGTTCTGACTTCGACGTGACGACGGCATGAGAAGGGCTAGAAGAATATTAGTACCGTGAAAAGTTTGAATAATTTCATATTTACCTGTTGTATTAATTCTGATTTGAATCAGGCTTTGAAGGTTCCGAAGTATTAAAAATGTCTGAATTCAGTAGTAAATTCGGTGGGGGGCGCGACAAATGAGAATTCCATAGCTTTCTGTCTTCCCGCGGATTCCATGTCAACATCAACCGCATTTTCTCACTCTCTTCTCTCTGCCTTAACCCTGTATCAGTTCCACCATTTCTAATCCTGGCTCAAGGTACATGATTAGTCGACACGACTATCGTGATGGCTTAACATGACCGCTAGGCCGGCATGAGCTAGTGCCATAAATAGTTCACCAAAGTACCCGACATCCCATTTCCTACACCAATGGACGAGCGCACTGAGACGGCGGTGAGAGAATTCCAAATTACGCTCATGCCTATTTGGTCGACAGCCAGCAGTATCCGCCTCACCTTTCCTCCATGCTCTACAGTATCTGGTCTGCTTGGCCGTTTTTAAATTAATCGACATGGGGCTGGCAGGGCTGGACGCCGACAAGGCTAGTGTTTGGGTCAAGTAGATACCACGCCCATACCGGAATTTGTGCACAGTCCGGAAGATCATGGCTTTAATCACACCTCCACATCTATCCCTACCAGCCTACCCTTAATCGATTGGACCCAGCTCCCCGCAGAAAGGAAGGCATCGCAGGTGTATGGAAATTTACCAGGAAGAAACGCCACTTTGGAAGATGTCAATTTATCGTTTTCGTGATCATGTTCAGCCTGCTTATCATCTCACTCTTGAGATGTCACGGCTTGCAATGGAGCCACTGTTGGTTTTTCTCACAAACATCATCTGAATTATCTATTCATACTCCTATAAGATGACCAGCATGTCTCTTGGACGTTGTTCGTGGGTCAGGCACGCAAACAGCCTCGACTTTGCGGTGCTTCTCTTCCAACTGTCACGCTAGTCTTTCCGCAATGCATGTTCCTCGGACCGACGGCACGGAAAGGCTCAAGCCTTTCAGTAGGCAATTCTTTCAATGGCACTATATAGACTCGTACACCCTACGAACAGTAGAAGAGCTATTCCTCAGACTGTTTTTGTACTTGCTGATGTACGGTGATGGCATTTCTCGCCATGCAACGTGAGCTTTTGGCACAATGTCGTGACATGTTTCATTAATACTTATTCTGGCAGACTCAACCAATGGAGGGGTCGACGGCTTGAATGGAGGAAGAGATGGAATATCCCCGGTCGGAAGAGAGGTCCATCTCTGGCGACGCCACCCGACTTGCTCGGCTTTCAGCTGTGGTTCGAAGGTATAGAGTATGCTCAGGGATTTCAGCCATTGGTGACAACCGGTGGCGAAGTGTATGTAAAGAAGGGTCTATTTAAGAGTGCTAGCTAATGCTCATAGGCCAAATCCCTTCAAAATCACCGAATACAGCCTTCCTAAACCTCATCCTGTTGTAATGGATAATTCTATCAATAAAACACAAAAGGACTGGAATGCCGAGGAACTCCTTGGAACTCACAAGTATGGTCCCCAACCTTCTTTGTACTTCACAGTAGCAACTTGTAGTGTGAATTTACTAACGATGGATACAGTAAACTTTCCCCTGGGTGCCAATCGTTGAGTTCGCCCTCTCGGCTCGACGATCCGCTTTCAGGCCACTCCACGTACGTACACCAACTTCCAGATGCCAGCGCCACCTACCAATGCCCATCGAATCCAACATCAGAAGGCATGTATCCAGGAATATTTCCACCCATGCTACCCAACGCCCACCCTATGTCTGATGAGTATTGGTTCTTCCAACCATCTCTCTGGGATGCTACAACCACCACAGAGAGCAGCGAAAATTTCCAACCACATCCATCCCCTCTACTGCCAATGGAACCAGACAATCTCCGTGTGCCAATCGAGCCTGCCGTGGCTAGCTTTTATGCCTGTCTTCCACACCGTTCAAATGAGTCTCAAACTCAACCCCAAAACAATGATCTAGATCCAGCAATCAACACCCCTGTACTACCTCATAGCTACGACCCATGGTCTGGCCAGCTCTCTTATGACGGAGTGCTCCCCCACCATCGTCCTGACCATTAGAAGGGCGCACATTCTGCGCTCCTTACATACTGAATAATCTTTAGTCGATCACATCAACACTCGAAACACCTTTGGAATGCTCACAAGTTACCCTGGTTGATCGCATACAGGATCTTAGGACCTCGAGCTTTCTCTAAAAGTTTTATACACCTTTTATAGACATCATGCTGCCGTTTTGATATTTAATATAATCTACAAAGCTTCTCTATTCTATTTAGGACCTTAAAGCTTTACAACAAACACTATATGCCCCCTGCTTGCTAACATCGTCTATAGAAAGTAAGGTATGGAGCTATATTGAAGGAAAACCCCATCTGAACGACTCCCACGCCATGTTTCCAGACGAACAGAACACCCCCACCTACGAAAACCCCCCATTATCCCTTCCAAACCAAGTCAACGCAACTCCCACGCCACCTTCAACATCTCGCATCTTCCTCTCCCCGAAAACCATATCCCGCGCACCTTTCACTTCGTCGATCCGATTTATCTTTCCATTTCTCCACCAGTCTCATCAAAAAACAAACCCTTCAACACAGAGCTACAGTGGCGAAACCATCAAAGTTCAGGGCGAACCACAGATCTGGCACCTGGACGAGCAGAAGTTCCTTCCCATCTTCGTCCCTTAAAGCGAAAGACTTTAGTCCCACGCATCCCGATCTGTCTCACCTCTTCTACCTCCCCGAAACCTCCACCCCAATCCGCAAACTCACCATCATCCCTCCGAAAGCGGAACACATAATCCCCCCCCCTTTCCAAACTCCACACCCTCCACCACCACTACCCCCGCCTCTCCTGTCCTCTCCTCTCCTCTCCACTCCACCTCCCCGCCCTAACCTCCCACCCCACCCTCCCCAAACCCCACTAATCCCCTCATCCAACACAACCCTACCCAGAAACCCCACCCCACCCCATCCCCATTCTCCCCTCCAAAAGCTCCAGCCCCCAAAACCTCACCCCAAAGAGAAAGAAAACCACCACACCATTGTAACAGCGCTGCCAAAGAGAAAGAAAACCACCACACCATTGTACCAGCGCTGTTAGGAATCGAACCTAATATAATATAACTCTCCAACGACTACCCCTTTCCCTTCTAGAGGAAAACGATCACGTGCGCAATCAAGCACCTACCTAGGGCTAGATCCTCGCTTATCTCACCTTACCCTGGGTCTAACCCTAAGTCAAGCTCAATGTCGCCAATCTCTCACCAAAATCTCAACGCCAAACTCCACTGACAAATTCGCCCCCACTGCTTCAACCACCACCTTATCTCTTACACAACTGTTTCGCTCTCACCCTCCCGGGGCCTACGTTTCCTCCTTCTCTGCTATACGCCTTTACGTCGCCATCGCCATCGCCATCGCCATCGCCATAACCATCTCCTAGTAAATCGATATTGCTGTGCGCTGGTACTGGTACGGGCGCGGGAGTCTCTAAACGGGGAGGAAAGAGGAGGGGTGGGGTTCTCGGATGGGGGTTTAGCAAGGGGAGGGCCTGTTGGTAAACTTGGAAGAGGGGGGATTTGTTGGCATACGAGGGCGTATGGGGGCATATTGATATTTTGGTTGTTGCTGTTAGGAGGCTATCTAGGAGGTGGAAGGTGAAAATCCTACTAGCGGGCCCCAGCCCTACCAGTCCTATGAAGCGGAGGTTACCAACTCCCCTATTTCCAGCACTTCCCCTTGGGAATCGGAGCCTCCATGGGCCAAAATTCGGACCTTCAAGCTCCCCTTTTTGAAGCTTTTTAGCCCCCCTCCGCTCCTACACGAAGCAATAGCATGAAGCTGATCAGGCTTTCCCGGCTTCTAACACGAAGCAGTAGATTCTGAAACTTTTCAAAGCTCCTCTGTCATCTGACGTGGCTTTCAAACTTCGGCTTTGTTTGAAGCTTCCTAGCTCTCGAATCCTGACAGTTCTTTCGACTAGAATCTAGCTTTCTGTCATCTGACGTGACTTTCAAACTTCGACTTTGAAGCTTTCTAGCTCTTGAATTCTGTCAGATGACTTTCAAGTCTCTTGGCTTTTGTATATCGTTTATTCTTCGCAAAGGTCTATTCACGATTTTCATTTGAAATCACCGCTACCCTCGCTCAGTTCGAAGACATTAATTCACGGCTTAATCTGATTCATTCAGGATGAACCGCGTTTCTGCGTCGTTTCTGGCATTCTAGTAGCCTCGTTTCTGGTTCGTTTCTGGCTCATCCGGATATAACTGATGCATCGCTTCATCCATCCACGATGACTGACTCGGCTCAGTACCCACCGGCTACGTTGAACCTGACTCGACTGCATCGCTTCCCTTCATCGAAGGCACATACATATTCACGGTGTTTCTGAATTCTGATTGGCTCCATCGCGTAGAGGCTTTTGGTTGATGACGACGATGGGACATGGACGATGATTTAACCGTACTCAGGAACGGAATAACAACTTAGGCAGCTTGCACTAACCCGGGCTCATAACCTGGTGGAGGATGAGGTCATATGGGGCATTTTGGTATGTAGGTTGAAGCTTGATAGGAGTCTATCTATGTAGGAGTGAGCAGGTAAAACTCTACTAGCGGGCCCCAGCCCTATCAGCCCTATGAAGGCGGAGATTACCATCTCCCCTATTTCCAACAGGATTTGCTTGGGTGGCGCGATTTTTATACTGGGGTTGGGATATAGTTGAATTCTTGATTTGGCAATGTGATTTGGGGGTATCATCTATCTCTAGCTACTTTTTGCCATGCTTTTCCTTTCGCTTTCGCTTGTCCTACTAGTATCCATCCCCTCCTTCTTGATTGATACCCCTTCCGCCCCGAAATCTTCCTCGTTCTGCCCCCGGCGCTCAGAAAAGAAGTCGAGCCCCTTGGAATCACCGTCTCCCCTTACACTTCCAACCATCTCCTAACATCCGACGGTATTAACAGCAATCTCAGCTATAAAATCCAATTCCCGAGTATAGCAGAGATCTCTCGCGACTTCCGCTGTCGAGCTGTTTGTGGATGGGGTTTGCGAGGTTTGGATTTTGATGGGGCTTAAGGGCCTAGCAATAGGAAAGAGCGGGGGAGTAGGGGTTGGGTGGCTGGGGGGGGGTGCGGGGACTGTTGAGGGTATGAAGCATCGTTGTGGCAGTTGGAGGAGCGGAGAGAGCGGTGGTGGGATGGATGTGGTGGATGTAGTGGATGTGGTGGAATTGTAGGGCTTGGCAAAAATGAGTTTGTTTGCTTTTGTAGACCGAAAGCTTCAACCTTTAATACAAGGAAAGATACAGCGATACAGTATTCCTCTTATGCCTGCGACAGAGATATGCTTTTACCAAGAAATGCCATCGAGGACCCTAACCAGGCTCTTTGGTCTATGAGGGCATGATCGAGTTCCGCTCCTGATGTTTTATATCCAGCGCTCGACTCGAGACTATCAGTATTGCTGGGGCTTGGCCGAGAAATTTTGCAATCCATTAGGGCTGCAGGGTTGGAACCGCCCCGCCATCCCCTTGCGACACTGCAGTTGTATAAAGCGGTACCGGCAGACCGATTGAAGGTTGTACTGCTGCTACTGCTGCTACTGCTGCTACTGCTGCTGCTGGTCACTTAGCCTCCTGTAAGCTGACCTCAGCCATGAGTGCTCGCGTGCTTGGTGGGTTGGGTGGAAGAGTGAGTGGCTGACCATGGACCTGTTGATTTCTGGATGAAAAGCATCAGCGGTAGACCACGGACACAAGTCGGACAGGGAAAGATACGCAGAGGCATCCTGGATAGTAGAGTCGAGATATTGGAGTATAGGATGGGCGTGGATATCGGTATTCCTGGTACTTGAAGCGGAGCACTGAAGGAAACAACTTGAGAGGAGGGCATTGGACGAGTGTGTGTCGAAGCATGTTATCTGGTGAAGAGAAGGACTGGAATCTTGGCCCTGAACAACAACTGAACCATCCGAAGGGGTGTTCGAGTGTATTTTGGATTCCATGTGTATATGATATGTTAGAAGCGTACAGGATACCAAAGAGTAACAAGCGCTGCCTTGTCGGTTATCTATCAAGATAGAGCTTTCTCAATCGCGTGTGCGACAATCCACTCTCGTAGTTGATGCCGGCATTTTGTTGCTCCTAAGCAAGTGAGAGATAACATATCATCGAGTGGAGCGAAGTGAGCGATCCATAGGTTGCTTGGGAAAAGTGACCGATGCGTGTAGGCACAATCCTTGACTCCTGTAGAGTCCACAGCAGAATTGACTTTTGTTTGGCTCAAGATCGTTTGTGTGGCCTTTGAGCATGGGTTTTTCATGGCTGGATATAACCAGTCACAATATTCTGAGATACACGGTATTCGATGGATCAAAACCAGGAGACCTGACCAGGTCAGAAGAAAGTTATATCAGTAGCGAACCTTGTCACACCAGTGAGTGCAGAAAGTCGGGGTACAACAAGCGGCCAATCGTTGTCTCGGCAAAGCCGGTTATTGTACTCCGACTTTCTGCGTGTGGAGAACCATGGCGGGTTCGCCGTTTTCAACCCACTATGCAGGCAAGGGAGACTTTCAACAGGCATCGCCAGAGCAAAGGTCCAAAAAAAAGCTGTCATTGTGATAGAACCAGCCAACATGTCAGAATAGACCCGATGTGCTATTTTCGTACTCATTCTGATTGCGTGGCGTGGAGTTACCGTCCCGCCGTCCCTCAGGGTAAGAGTAGGCAATTAGCAATCGCTCCTAATGACTTGGCCTTCGAAACGCGGTAAATGTGACATGTTGTTGTGTGGTTGCTCTGGTCGAAAGGACCCGCCTTGATTGGATATGATGTGCTCTCTAGGATGTTTTGCTTCCGGCACGGATTGCGCCATGCGTTTCCGGAGTAAAGACAGCAGGCCCATGTGCAAGGGTAATTTAAGATAAACCCCTTGAGCACCCTGGACACCTGAGGTCGTCTATGCGCTTGCCACCAAAGCTGGAAGTCATAATTCAGTGCCAATGGACGACACTTCGCATACATGCAGGGCTATCCGCATTATGCTTCATCATTTCGGATCTGGCCCACATAGACAGTGCTGGAAGAAAGATGAGCTGTTGAAAATCTCCGGGCCTCTATTTGCCACTTCAGCGGACTTGTTTCTGTGGAGACGTACATTGCAGTCTGATGCGGGACGGTCCGAGCATAGATAAATGATGGATGCCTAGATGGTTTATTGTCAAGGGGAGAATGAGAGTGTCCTGCCCTGGAGAAGATCATAAAGGAAGGTTTGCGCTGTTGTAGAAGGAGTGCCTTAGGGTATTCGCCGGTCGTGCCTTACCCGGGGTAGCCAAGTCTTTCCTTCAACACTAAGACCGTAATGCACTAATCCGTCCCGAAGAGCTCTAGTTCTTCTTCCTTGAGAGTTGCCCTAAGGCAAGACATGTTGAATGTCAAAACGTCAACATGAGGTACATTTGATTTGATCGGTTTTTGCTAGTGGGCAACTTTATAGTTGATATATCGTCAACGGGAATCCGGCCTGTATGTTGATTGTACCCCCTGTCTTTGTTACCTCGAGCAAAATATCGTGTAGAATCTGGGATATGTATTATAAGGTACCTTCAGAAAGAGAGACCTCGAGCAAGCAGATAGAAACGCTGTCACAAAAACCTTAACCGTCGGCAACCGAGGCTTTGCCCAATAAAAGGCGCATATTCCATGGTCCTTTGAGAGCGGGTTATAAGCAGGACAACCCCCATCGCCTGCCTCCTTGCATATGCTCCTAGTAAGATTGGGCCTTTAATAGGGGCGGCAGTGGGTTGCTGGCCTGGACGTTGTAGCTGCAGGATAAGGAGGTTTCCTGCGTCATAGTGAGATGGTTGCGTCCAGGTTTTGCCCAATCATAGCCTCGTATCGGTCAGCCTTGTCAACAACGAAAAGAAGTCTTGCTCTTCCTAAGGTATCGGAAGTTTTCTCCAACACTTCATGCCTTCGCGACAATAGCAGACATCGAAACCCTCGATGCAAATGATCACTTCGCGCAGAGAAGTCAGATGGCGGGCCTTTTGCAGTGATAGACGTGTCGGGAGAGGAGAGCGTGAGGTCCGTTGTGGACCATTGCAGCTGCTGGCAACAGCCTCATCCAAACCTTCGAAGAGCCTCTAGTTTCCCTCAAAACAGCTCAAGCACCGTACCTTCCCCTCCAAGGCGAGGATCGAATTTAGATGCTGCTTAAACTACTTTGACTTGGGCGCGTAGCATCTATCTGATCTCATCAGCTTCACAGCAACTCCTCCAAAGCTCCTTGGAACCATCGACAGCAATGTCGAGACTCGAACTGACCGTAGACGAAGCGACGCCACATATAGACCACACTTTGGTTTTGCTTACCAACATCTCTCCCTATCTGCAACAAAACTCCAACCGCCGCCGATCTCAACGTTGGTGGCAAACAATTTCGGAGTACATAGTGAGCACGGACAACGGTATCTTCATGGCCATTCTAGTGCATATTCACCGAATCTTTGGAAGAGCCATCGCGCCCTAGGTATCTCTTAACAAAAGCTCTGCCTATGCAAGAGCATCCTTCAAGTCTCGGCCATTTCGACGTCCTTGACCAACTCTTCTCGAACCTACACTGAAGAGCGTGGCAAATGGGACAATAGACAGCCCATAGCTAGGGCAGTAAACCCCTGCGCAAACAAATAGCCAGAGAACAAGCAAGAAGGCAGTATCCGGGCAGGTTTTGGGCTCTCTCCACCTTTGCCCTGTATCTGGACAGCAAAAGGACTGGCTTCTCACAATATCCAATACAGTTCGAGTAGCCCGCGAGCCTACCCTTTCTAGGAAGATTACTGTTGAAACAACTGGGCACCGATGGTAGCATCTACAGTCTGCTTCCACCAAGCCGTGGCAGGGGCGTTGGAGTCTGCGATAACGAAGGGATGTGCGATCTATAATTGCCAGGACAGGACTATTATACTAGTCTAGGCTTGAAGCGCCTCTATAAAGTAGTAAGTCCTTGGCCATGCTATTTTGATCCACACGTCAGCCTCCGTACCCAGAAATCTTACGGATACCCCATTCAGAATGACTGGACAACTTAGCGAAGCAGGGCCATCTCTTCTGTCACTCACCTTTGCAAGTCAGCGAATAAACTGCCTGGTATGTGTTTCCATCACGCTACGGCCCCTGATAGGACGCTGACGGCGGCATAGTTGGCAAATTTCCTTTTTTAAAACCTGGGCGGCCTGTCCGTTTTCACCGCCACAAGTCTGGCCACTCACTCGGTATGGCTTATACTTGGTAATGATTTGTCTTGCGGCAAGACGAGGATGATTCGACCGTGCAAAAGAGAGGCATGTGATAGCAGAGGTCGGTGACTATGGTATAGGAGATCTATTTCTGTTAATGGCTTGACGTCGCCCTTTCAACTTTGGCATGCTTCGAAACAGAGCTTACTCATCAAAGAAGATACGTCACAGAAACCAAGAGCCTCTATGGATTGCACTTACTATACCTTATTCGAGAACCAAGTGTCTCAATACCCACACAAAGCGTCGAGATGATCCGCACACATCGATCTCCAGATATTTCGTTGTATGGTCTTCATTCTCGCCCTTGTCCTATCTTCGAGACACACTTATCAATACAGCAGCTTAAGCATTTAGCACAGATGAGGCGGTTCTACCAAGTAGATCGGACCCCAATCGCCCGCATAAACGCATTCAACAAAAAATTGCATGCCAGTACATATGTTTGTGAAGAGTGTGGACTCGACGTTCCGGCCACAAGCTTTTATCGAAGTTAGAGTTCAGGAAGATCGGTAATGATTGAGTGATTTCTTTACACGCGGAAACAATGAGGGTTACATTCTGGTAATCAGCGATGGAGAATGGCGGATAGTCCCGTGCCACATCAAGTCTGGTGCTAGTTTCAACTGTACTCTCTAGGGCGGACATGTTGTGGGTACTGAGGGTTTGGGCAGCCTTTGCCAAAGCACCCAAATCGAGCAAGTAAGTTCGTGCAAGGTATTGAACGCAACAACAGGATCCTGCATTTGCTGAGGCGACTATAATAATCTTGAGTGTAGGCTTCTGGCTTCCCGATTTGCCTCTTTGAAATGAAGATCGAGCTGCTCGCTGGACCGATATCCCGACATCCTTCCATCGAAAACTCTCCTGACGGTTTACTCTCTATTGAAATCGAATTTCCCATGTTAGTAACTTTGACCATTTTGGTTTTGTCAAGTCAATACCAACAAGCTGTCCGCTCGACCCTGAGTTCCTCTATTGTGCACTCACACAGTAATGTTGGAGATCGTGGCTTTATGGCATGGTCTCAAGTGCTCTTTCCTGTTATGTTACATAATCGCGACTTACCAAAACTCTCTCTAGCACTCTCCTTTATTTCCTACATATACATATTCCAAGAATACGGATGAAACTCGAGTCTACTCATTGACCTAGGCGAATCCAACGATCGAGCAATATCGTGCCCCAGACGTCGGCTGACATCTGATGCATGGTCGGATACCTTAGCTTTGGCGCTCTGCGTTGGCGCTCTGCAGGAGCTTGCTACATGGAGCGCGGTAGTGCACACGGTATCCTATTTCCGCTAATACATTCTTGGTAGCCTCTTTAGCTGCGGAATGTGATCGACAACGAAGCCAAAAGGCGTTAGAGATGTACTGGGGTCTTCTTCTTTGGACTGGTAGAGTTACTCCATGTTCAATTGCAGCCCTGTACCTTTCTTCTACGGAAGCGCCTAGTTTAACCGCACAATCCTAGCAGGGAAATCTGGACGTCAAACGTCAAGTGTGAGGCACAGAATCCCTTTCGAAGGAGAGAAGGCTCAACTTACCAGTCTTCAGCGGGATAAAACGGCTAGGTTGACTCGATGAAATCTTGAGATGGAGTGCATAAGATACTGCGGAGCTGATCACTAAAATTTTTAGAACTGATAAGCTCAACCTGCCATACGCGCCCCGTACTCTTCGCCATACATAAGCGAACTGCCAACGAAACTCCTTGAAGGAGAATGCACATCATCTGCGCGAACAACCAGCCATCGAGCAGGCGTTCAATATCTCAGAGTCCGGACTCCATTCCTCGCTCTGTCTTGCCCGTCTAGCCCCAATCGAGTCTTTGCAACCGAGGAGATCTACAAACGGTGTTATCAGGAATCGAAAGCAAATCCCGGCGCTCGAGCGACGCTTCCTCAAACCCTCTACAACTACCATGTTATGCTCCTCCAGCAGCCAGAAAAAAATGATGAAAGGCGACAAAAATAGTGTGGAGGGATGGGGACTGAGGACACAATTTGCTAGAAAAGACGATCAAAGTTCGTTGAAGGTCAGAGCAGCCAAGTTGAACAATGCGGGGGAAAACAACACCAGTAATAATATGGCAAGCACAGTCGGCAAAGTGACTACTTTAATTAGGGTTTTAGGGTAAAGTATGCAGAATAAGCGCGGTTCTGTTCAACGGAAATTACTTTAACCTTAAGGTTTCTCAACATGAAAATAGACAGTTTCCGTTGTCTGTGGCACACTCTATACGATGTTAGTGTGTGTTCACTTAAAGAACCCGTTGCCGTTGTCAATACGCAAGCAGGTCATGAAATACTTACCACACATGGTCTGAAGTCTCATTACGTTAATCGAGATCGATTATCCGATGGCCCAAGAGGCCTTCATTTTCGTAGCAAGCCCCACAATGCGTAGCAGAAATCTCGTCTTACTCATACACATGACATCGACATCCTTTCCATTTCTCAGCTTCAGGAGGTAAGCTTCCCAACTTGCAGTAGCAGTAACAAGCTTCAGTGAAGAGCTAGAGAGGGTTTTTTTTAGAATTTCACATCTCATCTTACTTGCAGTGTGTATTCAGCAAGGCTTCTTCACAGACATTGCAGTCGCGTTGATTCTATTTCTCTTGTTGCTTAATCACGATCGACACTTGATGAACTCGCGTAAATACATGCTGCCTTGGGTTGACCGAGGGTGAGCTATACTTTTGTAACTTTTCGAAGTCTTTCGACGTCGGAACTGCCGGCATCGAGTATATTCCTCACCCTTCAAGATCACGAGATGTCGTGTTCATGTTCACTTCGTACATGGCCCTGTTAATCAAATGAATATGGTAATGCTCAGCCATCTGAATGACTTGTCGATGTCTTATTGAAGAGTGGTTGGCACTTCACTTTACTGGTCGTAATATCTGTTTTGCTCGTTCAAAAATGTTTCTTGCTAACAATTCTTCAGCAGCACAGATCAGGTGCGTTCCTTCTTTTTACCTAGACATCACTTATTGGCAAGACTAACGTTAGCTCAGAGCGCTATGTGCACTTGTTTCACATGGTCAGCGCGTCAAAGAGTCCCTCTGTCTTCTTGAACAGCATCGAAGCGACATCGAAATCCACAACTTCCAAGCTCTTCCGCCTCAGGTACTAGGATTAGACCTCATCATTACTCTATCGCAACGCACATATGATCGCGGCAACAATGACAGGTTTCCTTCGATCTCATACGCAGAATAGCTCTGAAGAAGAGAGCGAGCAGGAGATATATACCAGAGCCTTTTCATAACGCTATGGAAAAGAGTCGCGTAGGGCACGACGTGAAAACTACCTTCTAGACTTTCTTGAACCCCATCGGTTAGAATGGGAAACGATCTACGCTTAAGACAAGCTATGGTATCACCTCACCCTGGCCCAAATGTGGAACGCATACATCGAGAGCGTGTTTCCTTCGGATAGGAAATCCCTTGTCAACAGCTTGAGCCTCAGCAATGAAGTGTGTGTGCGGGACTTTCATTCAGTCACGGCAGAAAAGGTCTGTACGAGGCGAAGAATTGTACGATGGTGAAATGCCAAGATAAGGTCTTCTCTCTGTTTTGGCCAGGCCTGTTCTGTCAAGTACCGTCCGATTGGTTCCGAGGCTTCAGCCTCGTTGTTGTACGCTGAATATTCAAGACCAGCAAAAAGATGTCGAAGTGTTAACAATATGAAACTGTTTACCACCCTTGATGTGATTAATTGATAAGTCACATCGAATGACCACTACATCTTACAGGGTTCTGATCATCTTGAATTCAGGCCGCCTTGAGACTACCTTGGGAACGTAGGTGGGTACATCCCTACCGAATACTGCTATATAAGGCCCTTCAGACGGTTTTCTGCTCAATCGTAGCACTGAAGCAGCAATAACATTATCGCTGCAACTCTGGTTATCTGCTATTTCGCGAGCCTCAACTGACTTCTTTTAGAATCCCTAAGCATACATCTAAGAGAAGTACTTACTAAGACTTGCATCACACGAAAATATTAAGAAGGCTTGCACTGATCAAGTCTATAACCCGCCCTTATAAACTATACAACATCTCATTGTATTCGTATAGTCTCGTTAACCTTGGACAATTAAAGACCGTTGACTCATACTGCGAGAGGTTTCTTCTTCGATTCTCTTGCTCATTGAAGGTACGTCTGTTCCCGCGACAGCTTAGGTCCGTTTGATCAAGCTATTCATGCTCAATCAATTCCGACCAACCGACAGGAAATGATATTTCTCGCCTATTACCTGTATGATCAAAGGTATCTTAGGATGGTTTGAAAGTTCAATTCTGATGGTGTGATCTTTCAGTCATTCTCTGACCGGTGAGAAAGATGTTGGACTAATCAATGCTATGGTACGAGAATCATGAAAGATCAAAATGTATATGTGCTTTGATCATTGTTGTTACAGACGTCTAATCACAGAACTATGGCGCAACAACTTCGACATGTCTAGATCGAACATTGTACCTCAGGATGTTGATAATGCTCATTAGAAAGGTTCGAGCTCTGAGCTTCAAACCAAGACGATGTCCTTTAAGCTCAGATCGAGCAAGGAAAGCCTCAAATATCATCGTTGAATGGTCAGCATCTCCGGTTCACCATATCTATGCCACATGCAGCTTTGCATCATGGGCAGCATGCAACAAGGTAGTATCACGAGTGGCCGTGCTCGTTGCTCTCGGTCTCGCCAGCCATTGTTCTTCTTCAGAAAAGTCTTAATATTATTATATTATTTCCCTTAATCTTCTAGGTCTTATTCGGTACGTACAGCGTGCATACTAAATCTCCATCATGTTACTCACTTGTAGTGTGTGTTGGAATCTCCATACCTATCTCGCCCCTTGGTTCCTCAGCGAGCAAGGTTTCTAAGACACAGAGATATAGGACAGTCTCAAAGGTGTTCCCGCGACACCGGTGAACATGTCTCTATTCATCAGAACAGTGACGTTCAAATACACTACTTAGCTAAACTAAATTCAGCATGCGTGCCGAGAAGATGCACGTTATCTACCTACCCAGCGCACAACAATATTAAGATAATTGATTCACTTTCTGTTTATTTGTTAGCGCTTTTATCTTCAGCACTAGAGGTCGACGATGTTCCTCGTACATGTGTGTTCTAGGCTTCTCAATCGCACGACAGCTCTTTCTAGAGTGATGTGACTGCCTGCTACGAGTTCGAGCGCATAGTGGTTCAGGTAGAGTCGTCGAATGAGTTGTTAGTTAAAACACTACTTTACTAGAGGTGAAATCCTCACGCCTCGATTACTTTCATCACACCATTTAACGTTTGTTGCCTCAGAATGTACCACCCTAAACCTGCATTGAAACCCTATGGAGAACAAGAATGGAGCCACTAGGGTTAGGGCTTTCAGGTAAACCTGGCTAGTCTTATCTACCGCAGCTTATCGTGTTCGGTCAACTTTCCACTTCAAGCAGCAGCTTACCTTCGCTCCTGATCGATTGTACTCCTTGAATTTCGATGGCGAAGATACCATCTAAAAAGACATGCTAATTGTTGTTCCCAGCTGAGTTCTTTAGCAATCAGTCTCGAACACTCATCTTTCTAGACATCTTCAACCCTTCAAAGTCTTGCAATCCGGCGATGCCTATCCTAGCCTCGGCCTTGAATAATGCCGCGTGCAAGGAAAATAGCCAAACATTCTCAACTTACTCCAATGATCTCTAACCTCTACCGCAGCTGGTACACTTCGTGGTCTCACATCGAAACCAAGAGCAGGCACACGGAGAATGCTTTATCAGATAAGATGATCAAAGCCTAGCACAGGAATGATGGCGGAAAGAGGTGGATACATCATGGGACGATAGAAGTAACCGGGGTCGCTGGAACGTAACGGGGCCGGCGAATTCATGTGGGGACCACCGGGGATACAGATAAGCTTTATCTGGGGAAACCAAACCGTTGAGACCAGTGCAACCGTGCAACGTGATCTACAAATAATGGAGGATTGACAATGCATAAGCGCAAGACCTTTGCTGGCAGAACCAATCGATATCCCTAACCTGAAGGATGCAAGCGAGAACTAACAAAGCTATCTACTGCGGCCTTTCCACTCAGGCCGCACTCATCGACTCTGTTCAACACTTCCTCCGAAGGCCACGCTACTGAGTGGAAGAATATTACTCTTGACTGCCACAGTACCGACCGGATGTCTGCTGTATCGCTGATCTAGACCTCTCCACCGCTTCTGAAAATCTTTCGCATCCTAGCATTCCAAACAACATCAAACAGTGCGGCAGGCCAATCCCTCCATGCTATGTCCTCAGCGATCAACAGAAGCAATATACTCCTCCTTGCCAGACCAGATTTCAAAAATTGCCTACAAAGCCCACCACACACACCACAAGCTAATGAGCATACCATGTACCTAGATCACGTAGTCTACGGCCAATAGTCGCAACAACCACGTCGCGCGGCGAAAAATGGTTATTCGGTGTGTGGGGTTACCAGTCCACTGCTAGAAGTGTCTCAGAATATCGAAATCGTGTCTCCTACACCCAACAGTACCAGAATTCATTACGCGGCCAATCCACGTTATCCGGCGAGTTGAAGTGCTAATGTGATCTTGACAGCTGATAGCCATACTCTAGTGTCTACGAGTTGACTAAGACTTCGACAGTCGACTAGGTCTCTACACCACCTAATCCCTCAGACTGTATCCCGAAGTCATTGATAGAACAGCCTAACCATACTCTCTTCGCGAACGAAGTACTTGCCCAATTCGACGAGTCTTGCGTTATGGCGCAATTCCAATACGTGAAACGGGCATAATTAGAGGTTAGTAGACGAAATAAAAATCAAACCCCCTCTAGGCGGCCGGTAGTTGGTTTCCCAATCCGCGTGGCCGATAGTTGTGCGTAACGGCTCACTATCGAGTACAGAAGATTAATTAGCGTAATTGAAAGGTTGAATGTCGGATAGAATTGTTCGTGGAGGGAGATTAGTGGGGGAACCCACTGGGCCAACGGGGATGCTGGGGAGGAGATCGATCGGATGGAGAGTAAGAGGAAGTTCATGTGCGACTCCTCGACCTGTTCGATTTCCGCCTCGATTCAAAAGCATTACATAGTTTCCTTTCTTGAATGCGCAAGGTCGTTGTTAATTAGTATTGATTGAATTGAGAAGTTTAGTAGAAGATCATGATCGTGATTGGTCTGGTCAAGCTATGATGGTGGATGGAGATGATTGAGATGCGTTATTTATGCTAGACTGGAGTTGAAGCAATCAATGGGTCTGTCTCTCTGGTGAAGGGAATGCGAATGCAGGGAATTCCTTCCGGATTGAACAGAATAGATGTTATACACATGGCAATCGATGCGACGTGTAACCTGATGAAGGAGACTCCCATTATCTATCGTCTCTGCCAGCACCGTCGGCTAAATACCCCACACATCTCCTACAGAGTGGCTAATCACCCCCCCTACCCCCCCCCTCCCTCCCCACAAACACCAGCGACTTTATTCCCCTCCCCCGGGCACACTAAGGCAACGCCATAAACACCGGCAACATCTTCGAGTAATTCGGCGTCCCCAGTCCCGTCACCGGATCCCACCCGCTCACCGCCGTAAAACCAGCCGTTCCACACCCCTGATTCCCGCCACTCGTGATGTCGTTCATCATGCTCGGGTTGCTATAAAGCGTCGGGTTGATGAACCCCACAGCGCCTTTTCCAGAGTTGGCGCGCTGCTCGTTGATGAGCGTAATGACGGAGCCGAAAGTGGGCGAGGAGGCCGAGGTGCCGTAGATGAGGCTGAGGGTGCCGTCGACCGCAACCACGTAGTTTGCCCCATTTGCGGACACGTCAGGATAGCCACGGACGGTTTGGGAGTTGTTATACTGTGTGGCGGTGTACGCGGGTTTGTGGTTGGCGTAGTAGGATTTGACGGCCGAAGATTGGTACGAGGGCTGGGCAAAAACATTGGAAAATCCACCTCCAGAGTAGATGACGGTTTCGCAGGCTTCTTCAGGAGCCGTGACGCTGGCACCGGGCACTATTTGCGTAGCGCCGACGGCAGTCACGTACGGGCAGGTGGCCGGAAAAGAGGGGTTGAAAGTCCCTGAGCCGCCGCCGTTGTAGGTACCGCCTGCGCATTTGGCTCTGGTGCAGCATGCGCCGCCGTTGCCAGCTACGCCATAATCGCCACTGGAGTAGAGAACGGTTACACCCTGCATCCCAAGTTTCATGTATTCGTTGCATTGGCGGACTTCGTAGGCAGGGGTGAGGTCCGCTTCGTTATAACCGTATGAGGTGGAGATGACAGCGGTGGGGGCGTATTTGCCGCAGTCTTTGCTTTTGTAGCCGCCGGAGTTGGGGTCTGGGTAGATGCTGTCGCTGTGGGGTGTTAGACGTTATTCTTCAGGTTTCGGAAACAGGATTTGCTTACTATGTTGGGTTGTCTCCACCGCCTGACGTGCAGTAGGAAGCGTCAATGCCTTCGATGAAGTTGTTGAAGGAGGCACCGATCACGAGATCACCAGTCTGATAGAGGGTCACTTTTTGAGGGTAGACCAATGCTATCGCGTACTGCAAGTCAAGATCTGACTCTCCGTTGTCGTTGAAGCTCTGGGTAGTGGTTTGGTCGACACCTCCATCAATAGAATCAAAGATTGGTCCATCTCCCGAGGGAATCTCGCGGGCCAAGTTGGCGTAGAATAGGTTGAGATCAGATTGAAGGTACGCTTGCGGTGTGTATTCCACGATACCGTACGAGGACTTCGCTAGGGTTCCATTACTGAAGCTATAGAGGGCTCGAAGACATTCGGGAGTGACATAAGTGTTGCAGTTGGAAAGCGTATAGGCGTCTGTAGCGGGAACGATATTAGGACCCGCAATTACTTTACCCTTTTTCGGCTTGAAGCCGATATTGTTGGGATCTCCAGGTTTGAGATTCGTCGGTAAATCGCGTTTAGTTCGTTCTTTGTCGGATTCTGAGATCTTCGTGTCAAAGTGAACAGTTGGCATGATGAAGTCAACGTGCTGTCTGACGGTCTCAGGAACGCTGTACTCGTCACAAGCAAGATGGCCTTGACCAGATTCGTGACCGTAGAATTTGTACTCTGTCCGCAGCAGAGCTTCTACTTCACCAATTGTGGCGTTGAGATTCAACCAATTCCTTCCCATGGATGGGACAATCCGCGACGTCTCGATTCCAGACGAAGTAAGCCAATCATGAACGGCATCCACTGATCCTTGCGTGGGTGCGAAAAATTCGGCAACCTGTTAAACTTAGCGTCTGTCGATCATTCGGTTGAGATCAAAGAGCATTATACTCACCTGCTGGGCACTCCAGTGCTTTCCGTAGTTTTTGCTGTCAGGATGGGCAATATCCATGAGGATATCATGACCCTGATCAAGGTTGGTCTGTTTCAGACCTATGCGGACTGGCAACGTGATATGTTTGTCAGGTTTTGTATGCGAGACCTCAGACCAGCTAGCTTCATTTCCGCGCTTTTCGTGAACTACATAGCGAGTAGATGCGGGTAAGGCAGCGGCGCTCGCCGCAAAAGCACACAGAACTACAAGGGAGACGCGCATATTGAATACTGCGTCGATTTGCGGTCTCGAGAAAGCTAACGGAACAATGACAATGGAGGAGAAAGGAGCGTCTTATATAGCATAGCCAACACGAGGAAAGTCCGCATGAGGTTGCCAAGCCCGTACTCCAGGCTCCGGTAAATGATAAGAACATCAAGGTTGCAGAAAGGAGGCGATGGGTCCGAAGACGGTGTGCTAACAACTTGAAGCTTCACCACCATGTTGGTCCTGCGTGTAACTGCATAGATTCTGACTATTGCAGCGGATGTCCGCATTTGTGTCAAGACGGGACAGATAGCTCCATGGGGAGACACAAGTAGGCAACCATGGGAGGAAACGAGAGGTCAGGAGGCCATGCCAGCAGTCCCGCCGAGGCTCGACGCTATCTTAGCTCGTTGGTACATGGGAATACAATCACCATATATTGCATGTACATGGGTTGAAAAAGGAAATAGATGCGGACTGAAAGTAGCACCATGGCAGCGGTGGTGGTGAGCTATGAAGAAGTTGCATGTATTGGACAGAGGGATGTGTCTAGTAGACAGCACTGGTTTGACTGGATGGGATAGACAGGCATCTTTCCTGCAAAGAACGAAACCATCCTGCGAGGGGATTGCTACTGCGACCTGCCACCTCCGTAGGAACGTCTAGTGAATCAAAGTCGCGGTTGCTAAATACTCTTTATCTCGAGATAAGGCAAGACAGCTGCTACCATGTACGTGTAGGTGCTAACCTCGTACGGTAGGGTGCTATCACCATGAATAATCAATCGCCATGTCGTTGCTATAAGCATAAAGATAGCCTTGCGCCGTCGGCTTGCTGAGCTATCTCGCGGGGAAGCTCGACTATGAGGTATTCGTGACACTCTGGCTTCGGGTATCTATTGAGAACGTGACCATCTGACTGACTCAGTACCTTAGTTTGACTCTGCAGGAAGCAGCAAACACTCACCACTCACGCTCGAATGATGAATGCTCAACACAATTGATTTTTGTTGAACAAAGTAATGATGGCTAAGCCCGGCCAGCGGTGACGTCGTAAGTGCTCTGATAAAGTACCTTAGGTAGCACCGCATAGCCAGACAGATCTGGCAGGTGGTAGCAGTACTCTCTAGCTCTGAGAGGCTAGCTGTGATGATGCCTTGCAAGTCACCACCCACCCACACAATCTTGCAGAAGACATGGAGGAAAACAACAAGTAGACGAAGAGTACGAGGGAGAGAGAGGTCGGTTGCCGCAAACCTTCCCCTTCAGTACAAGGCCCGGATGATCTACTGATAACCCTGGGAAGCCCTAAAGTATCTCAAGGGTCAGACAGCGACATACGGTACCGAAGGTCCCCCTCGGTCGGATAACGGACCGCAACCTTCAGTACGACAATGGGCGTACGAGGAAAACGAACAACAACGTCCTGTTGTTGAGGCGCGTACTACCTTGAAGGCCC
>JAABUH010000333.1_pt1 | contig 71502 bp, 64 predicted proteins | sample 5559121 | NCBI WGS metagenome assembly JAABUH01 (sample SAMN10711871, study PRJNA513364) | rock metagenome | isolation source: Antarctica rocks | place: Antarctica: Victoria Land, Battleship Promontory nord | collected 2015-12-28
CCGTCCAGCCCGCGAAGGGGCCATAGCCGGGCAAGGCCGTGACGTTGCTTTGGGCGTCCACCGTCCACACCTGGCACAGCCCATCCGAGCGGTTCCACTGGATGCGAACCTTCCCGTCCGGGCCGACTGCGATGCCCTTGGCCGTCCAGCCCGCGAAGGGGCCGAAGCCGTAGGTGGCCGTGACGTTGTTCTGGGCGTCCACCGTCCACACCTGGCACACCCCGTCCGAGCGGTTCCACTGGATGCGAACCTTCCCGTCCGGGCCGTCCGCGATGCCCTTGGCCGTCCAGCCCGCGAAGGGGCCGTAGACACGGGCCGTGGCGGCGGGGTGGGGATCGGACAGGTCCCAAAGCGAGGCAGACCCGTCGGCGTTATTCCACAGGACATGCGCGTGGGTGGCCGGGGGCGGGGCCGACCCGGTCTGGACCGGCCCGGCATGGGCCGGCGCCAGCACGAAGAGGCCGCCCGTGTCGTTCGGCCCGCCCTGATAGGAGGTGCCGTACCACTGCCCCTGCGCCCCCGGCGTCAGACCCGCGCTCGGACCTGCCCCGTCCCCGCCCGTCCCCGACAGCGACGCCACCGTCGCAAACCCCGTGCCGTCGGAGTTGACCACAAAGACAACCCCCGCACCGTTCGACCCGCCCCCGAACGTCGTCCCGTACAGCTTGCCGTCCTGCCCCACCGCGACCGCCGCCTCGGGAAAGGCGCCGTCCGCCCCGCCGCTGAAGCGGTAGAGAGTCGCGAACCCGGTCCCGTTCGGCGCGATCTTGAAGACGCTGCCGTCGCTAGTGAGCTGGCTGTCGCTCGTCGTGCCGTACAGGAAGCCGTCCCCACCCGCTGTCAGCCCCGCCCGAGGGTAGCCGCCATCGGCCCCGCCCGTGAAGCTGTAAAGCACCGCGAATCCGGTCCCATCGGTGCGGACGGTGAAGACGCTTCCCACCCCGTTGTCGCCGCCTGTGCAGGTCGTCCCGTACAAGACGCCGCCCGGCCCCACCAGGACGGGTCCCAGGGGCGTGTCGCCGCCGCTCAAACTTATTCCCGTGCCGACCGTGCTGAAGAAGTGCAGGTCGGTAAAGCCCGAGCCGTCCGGGGCGATCTTGAAGACCATGCCCAGCCCGGCCTCGCCGCCGCTCGTCGTGCCGTAGAAGTAGCCGTCGTGTCCGTCCGTCAGCCCCGCCACCGGGGAGCCGCCGTCGTAGACGTTGCTGCCGAAGGTGTGCAGGACAGTGAAGCCGCTGCCGTCGGTCCGCAGCTTGAAGACGGTCCCGCCGCCGCCTGGTCCCCGGTCGCTGGTGGTGCCGTACAAAAAGCCGTCGCCGCCGGCCAGCAGGGTCCCCATGGGGGAAGCGCCGTCGGCGGCGGGGTCCAGGCTGTGGAGGACGGTGTAGCCGGTCCCGTCGGGGTTGACTTGGAAGACTGTCCCCGCGCCCTGCGGGCCGCCGCTGACGGTGACGCCGTAGAGGACGCCCGCACCGCCCACGGTCAGCGAGGCGACCGGGGATGCTCCGTCCGGGCTGTTGTATTGGCCGTCCAGCGGGCCAAACGAGTACAGCGGCGCCAGGGCCAGGGTCGAAACCGCCGCGTCCGCCTGGCTGAGTGCGCCGCCGAGCGTCAGGCCAAGCGCCCACAGGAGACAAAGCAGCGCCTGCGCCCCAGGGGTCAAGCGGCGCGCGTCATGGTTATAAGAGTAACTGAAAAGTTTCATGGTGTCCTTCTGAAAGCCGCCGGCGCAGGAGGGAATCTCAGCGCCGGCAGGCCGTGCTGCCGGGCCGGTCTCGGGGACAATGAACGTCTGTCCGGCCCTGCTATTGTTGTCGGCAGAAACAGGCGCAAAAAAAGGGCGCGCGGGCAAGCGCGCCCCCGTTCGGGGCATTTTCCGGCACTGTTGCCAGGTGTTTCGGGCCGCATCAACTGGGTAGGCGGGAGGAAGAACGCGCCCGGCCTTGAAGGGCCGGGCTACTCGTCAGGCCGGGCTTCCGCTGCCTTGCGGCGGGGGGAAGACCGCGCGTTTGCTTACGCCGTGTTTGCCAGCGACCTCACCCGGACAAAAGCGGGCGGGGATTTTCCGCTTTTATTTTGCTCTGGATGGCCCCAAACGGCTCACTTGGCATGAGTTATGCACTAGTGATAGTACCGGCGTCCTACACCACCCCCGCCGCAGGCAATCGAGCCTTTTGTTGTTTTCGGTCTCACCTTCGCCGCCCTCCGGCCGGAAAACAGTTCCAGAAAGGACACACTGTACAATGCAAACCTCACGCACACGCCCTGTCTCGGCCCTCCTGGGCCTGGCGGCAGCCCTCCTCAGCCTAGCGTCCGCGCCTTCCGCGTCGGCGCAGACACACATCTACACGCTCAACAACACCTATGCCGACTCCAACGGCGGCCCCTCGCTCGTTCCCGTCTCCAATGGCGGCACCGGCACCCTGAGCACGTCCGGCTACACCTTCGGCAAAGACCAGGGACTGAGCCTCAGCAACGCGATCCCCACTGGGGGGACTTTCTCGATTGATCTGACCTTCAGCCTGACCGACCTGAGCGGCTACAAGAAGCTGATCGACTTCCATAACTTGACCACGGACGACGGGTTGTACCTGCTGAACGGCCAGCTCAACTTTTTCCCCGTCACCGGCAGCCCCGGCCCGACCGTCCTGGCCGCCAACCAGTCGGTGACGGTGGACCTGACGCGCGATGGGACGACAAAGCTGGTCACCGGCTCGATCAACGGCGTCCAGCAGTTCTCCTTTACGGACACCACCAACCTTGCGGTCTTCGACCAGCCGGGCGGCCTAGCCTACTTCTTCGTGGATGACAACGCCACCAGCCAGAACGAGGCCGGGCCCGGCACGGTGACGCGCATTACCATCACCGCCTCGCCCGTGCCGGAGGCGTCCACGACCGTCAGCCTGGGCCTGCTGGCGCTGGGGCTGGGCGGGCTGGTTGTGGCGGGCAAGCGCCGGAAGGCTTAAGGAGGGTCGGGCCGATCAAGTCCGGGCCGCGCCCTCCCCTCCCCTGTGAGGGGAGGGCATTTAGACCAACACAACCGAAAGCCCCTGCGGGGCTTTTCGCCTCCTGAGTGGGCGGGTGCCTTTATCCTCACGTTCCCGCCTTGGTTCCGCTGTCCGCCTGTGCCATCGCTTCGAGTGCCAGTCTCATATCTTCAACCATGCGCTGCCATGAAGGGATATCACGCTGAGGCCCGTTGACAGAAAGTTCTTGAAGTAGGCTTTGCCGATGCGTCGGAAAGTCTCTTTTGAGCTTTTCCAGCCTCCTACCCGTCTCGTCACCGGCAATAACAATCGCATTTTGAAGGAGTTCCTTGGGGTTCTTAGTGGCCTCGACTGTGAATACAGAGGGAAGACCCAGCATCTGCCTGCCCCTCAGCTTGCCGGCGACCTTGCGGATAGCGTCGGTATCCAGAAGCAGCCACGCCTCTGTCTCTTGGACCGGAACGACCGCGACCCAGGCTTGCTTGAGCGCACAGTGCTGCACCGCCTGCTCAATCTCGGCGTATCTGGGTTCCGGGTCAGGAGCGTCCGCATCCCGATGAATGAAAAAGAGGTTGGCGCGCGGCTCCAAGATCATGGCCGCCCGCAGCTTCTCCGCGACTTTGCTGCCGATGGGTCCGGGCAGGCGCTGGCGGTCAAAGGCGACACCTGCCGCCTCGTCCGCGCCGATATGAACACACAAGGCTTCCAAATGCGACACGAGGCCGTTGTCGGACGGGCCTTCCGAGATCAAGACGAACTGGACGCGCATGGGCTAGGCGGCCTTGTGCATCACGCTCGGGCCGCTGGTCAAGTCCGGCAGTGTGAGTTGCGCGCCCGGCGGAGAAGTCAGATAAGCGATGATCGTCCCCAGGCCGACGGTCGGCTCTCCGGCTTTGCCGCGCCATGTGTTATCCAAGGGGCGACACCGGAGCGTCCGGGTCAGGCTCCCGTCAGGGCCTTTGATCTTCGTTTCGACAGCGCAAAGTAAGTCCTCCGGCGAAATCAGTTGGACGAAGACGGGAGAATGGGTCGCGACGATGACCTGGCGAAAGGGATTATCTGCACTGGGGGTCTTCTGGGAATCAACCGCCAAGTCTTCCAGCAGCTTCACCATCTCCGGCATCTTGGCCGGGTGAATGCCGTTCTCGGGTTCCTCAATGCAGAACACGCCGTCCGCCTGCGCGTCTTCCGCCAGAACGGAGAGCGCCAAAAAGCGCAGCGTGCCATCGGAGAGCGAGGCCGCCGGCAGCGTCACACCGGTTCGTTCCTTCACCTGGAGCGTCAAAAGTTGTCTCTTTTCGTCCACATCCACCGTGAGGCTGGAGATCGGGACGAGGGCGGCCAGGCGATTGGCGATGCTTGCATAAACGTCCTCGGGATCTTTTTGGCTTTGTTCCGCTTCCCAGGTGAGACGCCGCAAAGCAGCCGGCAAGTGTCCGCCATTGGCGTTCACGAACGGCGCTGTCTGGAAGATATCCGGCTTCCGCATCGCGGACGGTTCCAACGCAAGGAATCGCCACTTCTGCATTTCCCGGCGTGCGGCCAAGATTGTCGGCGTGGCGGACGTGTTGGAGGTTCCCACGATGGTCGAGGGCGCTCGGCTGGCCGAAGCGACTTGTCCCGGCCCGCGTGAGCCGCCGTCCTGATGAACCATGATTTCCGTTTGACCGTCAGGGGCTTCTTGGACCGAGATGTACCCGTTGCGTGCCCGGCGCTTATTCATAACAGTCTGCTCACGAAAAGCCAGGGCATTATGGGGGAACTTCAGGCTTTGTGCCGCTTCGCCTTCCGTGATATAACCCAGGGTCTCTTTCAAGAGAACCAGCTGGCTCATCGTAGAACGACTCCCTGCTTCTTCATAGCCGATCTCGATCTCGTAGCGCAGAAACGTAGACGATGCCGGGGCAGGCCGCCCGAAGTCGTCGCTGACGTCTTTTTCGATGATCATTTCTGCGGCGATCCGAAAACTCGTTTTTTGGGGAGTTTTCCGAGAAGCGTTGCTCCAAAACAGATCGCGCAGATCGCTCGTGTCGTCGTTGTTGCCGCGCACCATCTGAGCCGCGCGCATAATGGGATGTTCCGTAAGCAAAGAAAGAAAGCGGATGGCGTCAAAAAGGTTAGATTTTCCGACACCGTTGGGTCCTGCGATGCAGTTGAAGGGACCAAAGTCAACGGAGAAGTCCAGGAGATTTTTAAATCCGTCCACTTCCAATCGGGTGAGCATAAAAGTTAGTTTCTCGCTTCGGAGTGGCGCGGTCTGCCGCCTCGCTTCACGATTTCCGGCTGCCCCAAAGCTGTAAGCGTCCAGAACAGGACAGGCGACCGTGATGCGCTTTCGCATAGTACCAAAAAAGCAGGCTGCTGTCAACGAAGCAACGAGGCATCGCGCCCCCGTCCCCGAAGCGTCCACGACCGTCAGCCTCGGCCTGCTGCTGATGCTGGGTATGGGCGGGGTGGTAATCGCGGGCAAGCGCAAGAAGAGGGCGTAGGGAAACCCGGCCTTGAAAGGCCGGGCTACGACTGAGTGAAAGCCCCTCCGGGGCTGAGGAAGGCTTTTCGCAAGCGGTTCTTCAGCCCCAAAGGGGATTTCGTTGCTTTATAAGCCCGGCTCAGGCGGTTTCTCGGCTCAGGCGGTTTCTCGGCTCAGGCGGTTTCTCGGCCCCGGTCGTCCTGGCGCCCGATCTGGGCCAGCACGCTGTCCAGCGCCTCGTGGCGCAATGCCTGCGTGTGCAGACGCCGCCGCTGATCCTCCTGGACCTCCTGCCGCCCCTGCCGCCACTCGGTCCAGGCGGCCCAGAACAGGCGGCGGAGGAGAAAATAAGACGCCGTTCCCAGCGCCGCCGCCAGAACGAGGAACACAATAACCATTCCCATGATGAACTCCCTTTCGCTTCGGACGGGATCGTCCGAATGCCGCCTTCATTGTCGGCGCGCGGGAGCGCATCCTTGACCTTCGGACCGGCAGAAAAGGCGGTTTGGCGGCCCCTTGGCGGAAAAACCGGCACTTCGGCGGGGAGGGGAACGGACGGAAAGGAGCGGACGGAAAGGAGCGGACGGAAAGGAGCGGACGGATGTCGCTCAGGGGGAGCGGGCGCGGAGGAAGGCGGCGACGCAGGCGGGGTCCCACTGGGTCCCCGCCCCTTCTTCCAGGAGGCGGAGCGCGCCCGCCGCGTCCAGCCCCTTGCGGTAGGGCCGGTCCGAGGTCAGGGCGCTGAAGGCGTCGGCCACGGCCAGGAGGCGTGCGGCGGGGGGGATCTCCTCGCCCCGCAGCCCATCCGGGTAGCCCGCGCCGTCCCAGCGCTCGTGGTGGTGGCGGATGGCGTCCAGGGCGGACTGGAGGCCCGGCACTGCGCCGACGATCACGGCCCCCATGAGCGGGTGCTGCTTGACGGCCTCCAGTTCCTCCTCCGTGAGCCGCCCCGGCTTTCGCAGGATCTGATCGGGGACCCCGATTTTGCCGACGTCGTGCAGCAGGGCGGCGACGGCCACGGTCTGCCGCGCCGGCTCGTCCAGGCCCAGCGCGCGGGCAATCGCCAGGCTGTGCGCCAGGACCTCTTCGGAGTGGCGGCGCGTGTAGCGGTCCCGCGCGTCCACCGCCGTCACCAGCGCGTCCAGCATGGAGAAGCCTTCGACGACCCCGCCCATCTGTCCGCGCAGCCGGCTGGCGGCGTCCCCTGGTTCGGCCCCCAAATCGGCGTAAAAGCTGCCCCTCCCGCCGGACTTGGCGCGGTACAGGCGCTTGTCGGCCAGCGCGACGGCCTCCATGCGCGACAGGCCCGCGTCGGGGAAGACCGACAGGCCCATGGACAGGCGCAGCGGCACGTCCTCCGCGCCGCCCGGCGGGCGGATGGAGATTCCTTCCAGGCCGCGCGCCATGCGGGCGGCGACGGCCTCGGTCTCGCCCCGGCCCACGCCGGGCATCAGGACCGCGAACTCGTCGCCGCCGAAGCGGGCCAGCGTATCATAAGAGCGGCAGATATGGCGCAGGACGTCGGCTACCCGGCGCAGGGCGTCGTCGCCCACGGGATGCCCATAGGCATCGTTGAAGAACTTGAAGCCGTCCACGTCCAGCATGGCGACAGCCAGGAACGTGCCCTCACGCCCCGCGCGCTCGGTTTCCTCTTCCAGCTTCTCGTGGAAAGCGCGGTGGTTCAACAGCCCCGTCAGCGGGTCCCGGTCCGCGCGCGCCGTCGCCTCGGCCAGCAGCGCCTCGGTCTGGGCGAGCAGGTGTTCGCGCTCCGCTTCCAGCGCCTTGCGCCCGCTGATGTCCGCGACCGTGATGACGGCGCCGTGGGGCACGCCGCCCTCGAACAGCGGCATGCACGAGAGATGGGTCTGGAACGAGGTCCCGTCCACGCGCCACATGACCTCACCGTCCAGGCGGCACTCCCGGCCTTCCTGGAGCGCCTGCAAGACGGGGCACTCTTCCACTGGGTAGGGGGACCCATCGGCGCGGCTGTGGTGGATCAGGGCGTGCAGGCTGCGCCCCACCGCCTCGGCGGGCGACAGCCCGAACATGCGGGCGGCGGCCTGATTGAAGAAAGTGCAGCGGCCGGCAAGGTCCGCGCCGAAGATGCCTTCGCCGGACGAGTCGAGCAGCAGGCGGATGTAGGCGGACAGGCGCACACCCTGGCGCTCGGCCTGCGCCCGCTCGCGCTCGGCCTCACGCTGGGCGGTGACGTCGCGCAGGATGAACGCGCGCCCCATCAGGCTCCCCTCGGCGTCGTGGACGGGCGAGAAAGTCACCGCGATGTTGCGCCATGTCCCGTCCTTGCACACCCGGACCGCCTCGTATTCCAGCGCCCGCCCGGCCTGCTCCAGATCGGACAGCATTTGGGACACGTCCGCCGCTTCGCGATCCGAGGGGAACGTCAGGAAAACGGACCGTCCGATTATCTCCTCCGCCGTCCACCCATAAAGCCGCTCGGCGCCCCGGTTCCAGGACAGGACCGTGCCTTCGAGGTCGGTGCTGACAATGGCCTCGTGCGAGTTCTCGACGATCAGGGCTAGCCGGTGCGTCGCCGCCTCGGCCTCCTTCCGCGCGCTGATGTCCACGGCGGACAGCAGGAACCCGGTCACCTCGCCGCCCGGCCCCCGCTCGGGCGCATAGACGCCGTGGACAAAGCGCGCCCCAACCGTGCGGTAGTGGAGCGTCGCGTCGTACTGCACCGCCTCGCCGGCCAGGGCGCGGTCCACATAGGGGCGGACCGTCTCGTAGGCGGCCTCGCCGAGCACCTCGGCCATGGTCCGGCCGACGACCTGGGCGACGGGAATGCCGAGGACATCTTCATAGGCGCGGTTGGCGAAGACGTACCGGCGTCCGGTGTCTATGCGGGCGATGAGGACAGGCACGTTGTCGGCCAGCGCCTGCAAGCGGCCCTCGCGCGCGCGCCCCCCTTCCTCGGCCTCCACGCGAGCCGTCACGTCCATCGAAACGCCAATCATCCCGCAGACTTGGCCCGCCGCGTCGCGCACGACCTGCCCTTTGGCCTCGATCCAGCGGACCGCCCCATCCGGTCGGAGGGTACGGTAAAGGACGAGGTGGTCCTGCCCGGTTTCGAGTGTCCGCCGGGCGGCCTCGGTGAACGCGGGGCGGTCATCCGGGTGGACGGCCTCGCGGACGGCCTCGCTCGTCCCCCCGAAGGTGCCGGGCGTCAGGCCCCAGAGAACCTCCAGGTCGGGGGAGCAGGCGACGACATCGGTGGCGAGGTCCCAGGCCCAGGCGCCTAGCCCGCTCGCCGAAAGAGCGCGCGCTCCGAGGGCCTCGACAGCCTGACGCCGGGCGCTGGACGCCGAGCGCCGGGAGGGCCGGGGCGCGTCCGGGACGGGACGGGGCAGGAACTTTCGCGACAAAGGCTTCGATGTCTTCCGCAGGCGGCGCATCAGGGGGTTCTTTTCATGGGAGTTGTCTCGGGTGATTTCCGACGGGCCATACACGCCCGCAGACGTTTCAACACGCTTTGCATCTTATATTATTCCACATAATTGCGTGAAATGGACACCTCTCCCCAGCCCTGAAGCAGAAACCCGGCACTGGAAGTGCCGGTCTACCAGTGAATGAAAGTCGCTCCGCGACTGAGGACAAACCAATGGAGGCACATCTTCAGTGCCGGAGGCACTTTCACTCCACGGTAGGCCGGCACTTCCAGTGCCGGACCTTCCAGCCCTGGGGAACCCCGCGCCGCCCGCAGGCGTTGGAAACGGCATGAAAGCACTCCTGTTATTTCCCGCCGCCCTGGCCGCGACGGGGTCCCTGTACGCCCTTCACCATCAGCCTCTCGCGCCTGCCGGGCGGAAAGTCGCGCAAATGCGCCGTGCCCCGGCCCCGACCGGGAGGCTGCTCACCGGCCAGGCCGCCTATGGCGACTGGTCCACGGATGCACCGGGCGTCCGCCGCCTCATTCGGCTGGGAGACCTGCCGGCCCCACACGCGACTCCTTCGGTGGATCACGGCGCGAACATGGCGCCCCGCCCCGACGGCGTCCTCCCCAAAGCCCCGGCGGGTTTCAAAGTCGAGCTGTTCGCGGGGGGCCTGAACAACCCGCGCAAGATTGTCACCGCCCCCAACGGCGACCTGTTCGTGGCGGAAAGCGGCGCGAACCGGGTCAAGGTCCTGCGGGCGTCAAACGGGGCGGGCGCGGTCCAGACGACGTCGGTCTTTGCGGAGGGCCTGCGCCAGCCGTTCGGCATCGCGTTCTACCCCAGCGGGCCGAACCCGAAATACGTCTACGTCGCCAACACCGACTCGGTGGTCCGCTTCCCCTACCACAGCGGCGACTTGACCGTGACCGGGCCGGCCGAAGACGTCGTCGCGACCGGCATCCCCGGCGGCGGACGTCTGCGCGGCGGCGGGCACTGGACGCGCGACCTGGCGTTCTCGCCGGACGGCAAGACGCTGCTGGTCTCGGTCGGCTCGCACTCCAACAATGACGACCCGGACACGACGCCCGCCGAGTTCCACCGGGCGGACATCCTGCGCTACACGCCGGACGGTCAGTTCCAGGGTGTCTACGCTTCGGGCATCCGCAACCCCGTCGGCATCGCTTTCCAGCCGGGCACGGACACGCTTTGGACCTCGGTGAACGAGCGGGACACCCTGGGCGACATGCTGGTGCCGGACTACGTCACCAGCGTCAAGCCGGGCGGCTTTTACGGCTGGCCCTGGTACTACATCGGCAGCCACCACGACCCGCGCTACCCGGATGCCCACCCGGAGCTTGCCAGCCGCGTCCTCGTGCCGGATGTGCTGGTGCAGTCGCACATGGCCTCGTTGTGCCTGACCTTCTACCCGGCCAAGCCGTCGGGCGCGTCGGCCTTCCCCGCCGCCTATCGGGGCATGATCTTCGCCGCCGAGCATGGCTCGTGGAACCGGGCGGGCCGGACCGGCTACAAGGTCATCCTGGTGCCGGTCGTCAATGGCAAGGCAACGGGCGAGTACCAGGACTTCCTGACCGGCTTCGTCACCAGTGAAGACGCCGTCTGGGGCCGCCCCGTCGGCGTGGCAGTGGCGCATGATGGCAGCCTGATGGTCACGGACGACGGCTCCAATTCCGTCTGGCGCGTCTCTTACATGGGTAAGTAGGCCAACGGGCAGAGCAAGCGGGCGCGGCTCCCCCTGAAACTTCAGGGCAAGGGGCCGCGCCAGTTTTTTTGTTGTCTGCCGTTAAAGGAAATAGGCCGCGTGACGTCGAATGATCTTCCATGCCCAACCACCCGCTTGCCGAAGTGTTCGGCTACCCGACCGACAACTTCTCCGCCGAGGCCGACTACTGCCGCGCGGGCCGCTTGTGCCCCTTCAAGGAGCGGCTGAAGGATGGCGGGTTGCAGAGGTGCAACAAAGTCAGCGAGAAAGATCCGCTCGGCGTGTGCAGCATCTTCAACGCGGGCGGCGAGCGCGTCATCACCTGTCCCGTCCGCTTCCAGCAGGAGTGGCGGATCGCGCGGGACGCCGCCGGGTATTTCTTCCCCTCCGACGCCGCCTCGGAGCGCGTCACGGAGGTGCGCCTGACGGATCAAGACGGCAAATCCGTGGGCAGCATTGATGTGGTACTGCTGTCCCCGGATGCTCAGGGACAAATCACTGATTACGGCTCGGTGGAAGTGCAGGCGGTCTACATCTCCGGCAACATCCGCCGCGCCTTTGAGCACTACATGGCGGACCCGGCGGGGCGGCATGACATGGACTGGCGGCGCGAGGTGAACTACCCGCGCCCGGACTTCCTTTCCTCTTCCCGCAAGCGGCTGGCCCCGCAACTCATCTCCAAAGGCGGCATCCTGAACAGTTGGGGCCGGAAGATAGCCGTGGTGTTGGACGGCAGTTTCTATGACACGCTTCCGATTTTAGAGGAAGTGGACAAGGCTGAGGCAGACATCGCCTGGTTCGTGTACGATTTGGTTCCTGACACGGCTCAAAACCGCAACCTGCTCACCCTGCACAAAACGGTGTATACCAAGTTCGCGTCCGCGCTGCTGACGATCACCCAATTTGAGGCGGGCAGCGAGGCACTGTTTATCGAGCGACTGAACACGAAGGCTAAACAAGCTAGGAAGGCAAAGAATGACGACGCTCTCTCCACCCACACCCTTGACCCTAACCTCTGACCAAGTTTCCGGTCAGGTCTCTGAGCCGGCGGCGCAGTATTCGCTGTTCGACGATACGATGCGGGAGGCCATTATCAACGTCGCCTCCGTGCCTCAGCGCAGCCCGTTCCGCTACCCCGGCGGCAAGACGTGGCTGATCCCCCGCGTCCGGCAGTGGCTGAAGTCGTTCCCGCGCCCCCCGGCTCATCTCGTAGAACCGTTCACTGGCGGTGGGATCGTTAGCCTGACTGCCGCTTTTGAGCGCCTAGCCGAGCACGTTATGATGGTCGAACTTGATCCACAGGTCGCGGCTGTCTGGCGGACGATCTTGAATGGTGACGCGGTTTGGCTCGCCGACCGAATTACCGGCTTTGATCTCACGCCTGAGACGGCGGCGGCGGTGCTAGAGGATACGAGCGGCGAAACACGCGACATTGCGTTCCGAACGATCCTAAAAAATCGGATCAATCGCGGCGGCATCCTCGCGCCGGGGGCGGGCTTGGTCAAGCACGGGGAGAATGGCAAAGGGCTTTTGTCGCGCTGGTATCCTGAGACGCTGAAGCGGCGCATCCTGGACATTGACACTATCCGTAGCGGGATCACGTTCCGCGAGGGCGACGGCATTAGCGTCATGTGCGGCTGGGCAGAGCACGCCGATGCCGTGTTCTTCATTGACCCGCCTTACACGGCGGGTGCGGGCAAAAAGGCCGGGAGCCGCCTGTACCTGCATTCCGCGCTCGACCATGAGCGTCTTTTCGCCGTAGCGGGGACACTGGCGGGCGACTTCCTGATGACTTATGACAACGACCGGGACGTGGAGGCGCTCGCCCGCCAGCATGGCTTCGACACGTTGCCAATCCCGATGAAGAACACGCACCACGCGGAGATGACGGAACTTTTGATCGGGCGCGACCTGGATTGGGCGCGGAAGTAAGCACCGTCTGAGGCCGCCCCGCCGCGCGGCGCCGCGCGGCAGGGGAACTCGCCGCCTGACGGCGCAAGCTCCGTCTGGCGCGTCTCTTATACGAGTGGGGAGAGGGGCAGGCAAGAAGCAAACGGGCGCGGCTCCTTTCACGAAGGAGCCGCGCTATTTTTTGCCCCGTAATACTGCCGATTGCCGCCGCGCGCTCTCTGTGCTATACTGTTTTCGGAACTGTTTTCAGGAGGCGGGGTGGGCCGGACGGTGGAAGAGGAGACTTCGCGTGATGACGGATGGCAGGCACGAGGCGATGAGCCATGATCCCCTGGCGGGCCTGAGCGCAGGCCCCGCGCCGGGCGTCGGGGCGGGGCGGATGCACCTGCTCTGGGACAACGGCAATGGGACGGCGGCGGTGTGGCGGCTGGGGCCGTCGGGGGCCGAGACGGGGGGGGCGGTGCGGCGTCAGTTCGGGCCGTTTGCGGGCTGGGCGGCGCGGGCGCTGGCGGTCGGGCCGGACAGGCTGGCGCATGTGCTGTGGGCCGGGCCGGGCCGGGCGGCTTCGGTTTGGAGCGTGGACATGGAGGGGGGCGAGGTGGGGCACTGGGAGTTCGGGCCTTTCGACGGGTGGGAGGCGCGCGCCCGGGCGGTCGGCCCGGACAATGTCCTGCGCGTGCTGTGGGCGGGTGCGGACGGGAGGGCGGCTTTGTGGAGTCTGCGGGAAGGCGAGGCGCCGGAGGCGCTGGACTGCGGCCCATTCGAGGGCTGGGCCGCCGTGTCGCTGGCGGTCGGGTCGGATGACCGGGCACATGTCTTGTGGACGCGGGACGACGGGGCGGCGAGCGTGTGGCAGGTTGGGGCGGACGGTGTGGCGCAGCCATCGGAGTATGGTCCCTATCCGGGCTGGAGCGCGGTGGCGGCGGCGGCGGGGCCGGGCGGGATAAGCCGCCTGCTTTGGAAGAGCGCGGGCGGGTGGGCTTCCCTGTGGGACATCCCCGCCGGGGGGGAGACGCCCGATCAGGACGCGGGCGACCCGGTCGGCCACGCGCAGGCGGTGCATGGCCCGTTCGAGGGGTGGACCCCGGCGGCGGTCGCGCCCGGCGCGGACGGGGAGGCGCATGTTCTGTGGCGGCGTGACGGCGGAGGGCTGGCCTCGGTGTGGCGCATAGACGCGGGGGAAGACGGAGAGGGCGGGGTCGAGCACACGGAGTATGGCCCCTATGCGGGCTGGAGCGCCGTCGCCCTGGCCCTGGGGCCGTGACGGGAAACTCCCCGGCCTCAGCAGGGCAGCCTGGCTTCAATAGGGCCGCCTGGCTTCAATAGGGCTGCCTGGCTTCAATAGGGCCGCCCGGCTTCAATAGGGCCGGGCGGCGCGACCGTGCCGGAACGGATTATCGCCCGACAGGGTATACTCAAAACATGAAAACGTCTGTCAGCGCCAAGCGCTGCCCCCAGTGCGGGAAAGTGACGGGGCTGCACGCGAGCGAGTGCGGCGCCTGCGGCCACCAGTTTCGGACGCGCTTCGAGGAGCCGGTCGAGCGGACGGAGGCGTTCGACGCGGTGATGCTGCCGCGCCCGCCCGCGCCGCACCCGCCCCCGCCGCGCCGCCAGGGGGTGTCCCCGTTCGTGCTGGCGTTCCTCGGCTCGTTCTGCCTGGTGTCGGTGGCCGGGCTGGCGGCGTGGCTGGCTTGGAGCCTCAGTCTCGGCATCGGCCCCCGCTCGAAGCCTTTCAGCGCTCCGACAGGCTCTTCCCCGCGCGCCCCGCTGGCGTCTTTTGATGCAGGCGCGCGCCCCAGGGGCGGGGCGGAGAACCTGTACGAGCGGATCGAAATCTCCATGTCTTTGTACGATGTGGACCAGGCGGCAGGCGGCATGGGGCGCCTGGCCCGCTCGTCCGACCCCCATCTCCTGCTCCTGTCCTATGACTACCCTGACCAAAACGTGCGCGTCTCGCTCTTCCGTGGCGATCTGTCGGGGGATGATTACCGTGTCCAGGCGGTCGCGCTCTATCACGGCAACGTCCTCCTGCACCGGCACACGGACGATAATTAGAAACCCACCCGGCTCACAAGTTTGCCACCCTCCCGGAACGGAAGGGCGAGCGGGAAAGCGGTCGTGTGGGTTTGGTCTTCTTGATCGTGCCCCTTTGACCGCCACGCGGTCGGCCTCCCCTACGCCGCCGCCCGCTCTGGTTCGCGTCGCGCGGCATCCACCGCCATTTCGGTCAGCACACGCCTGTCGGCATCCTCCACACGGCCGCTGCCGCCTGCGGGGGGCAGGAAGGCTTCCAGGCGGTGGGGCGGGACGGGCGGGCTGAACAGGAAGCCCTGCATCTGGTCGCAGCCGAGCCGCGCCAGGGTCTGCCGCTGCTCCTCGCGCTCCACGCCCTCGGCGATCACCTCCAGCGACAGGGCGTGGGCCATGTTAATGACGGCCCGCACGACGGCCTCGTCCTGGAGGCCGTCCCCACCATTGTCCCCGCCGGCGAGGCCGAGGACAAATGAGCGGTCTACCTTCAAGATGTCGAGGGGGAAGCGGCGCAGGTAGGCAAGGGAGGAATAGCCCGTCCCGAAGTCGTCCACGGACAGCCGGATGCCCAGGGCGCGCAGATCGGCCAGGCGGGCGGCGGCGGTCTCACCCCCGTTGTTTAGGATATTTCCCCCGTTCTTGCCGCCCAGGTTCTCGATCAGGGCGCTCTCGGTCAGTTCCAGGTCCAGCCAGCGCGGGGCCAGGCCCGCCGCGTCCAGGGCGGCCCGGACGGAGGGAACTAGGCCACGCTCGCCGAGCTGCCGGGCGGAGAGGTTGACCGAGACACGCAGGGGCCGCCCCTCGCGCGCCCAGACGGCGGCCTGGCGGCAGGCCTCGCGCAGCACCCAGTCCCCCAGCGGCACGATCAGGCCGGTTTCTTCGGCCAGCGGGATGAAGCGCCCCGGCGAGACCATGCCCCACTCGGGGTGATGCCAGCGCACCAGGGCTTCCGCCCCGACGATCTCGCCCGTGACCAGCGAGACCTGCGGCTGATAGAAGAGCGTCATCTCGCCTGCCCCGCCGTTCCCCATCCCACCCTCCTCGGTCCCCATGCCGCTGCTCTGGCCCTCGATGGCTTTGCGGAGGCTGTTTTCCAGCCGCAGCCGGTCCTCGGCAGCCTCGGTCATGGCGGGCGTGAAGGACTGCCAGCGGCCGCGCCCTTCGGCTTTGGCGTGGTACATCGCCAGGTCCGCGTGCTTAAGCAGGGTTTCGGCGTCCGCGCCGTCTTCGGGGAAGCGGCTGATGCCGACCGAGGCGGCGACATGCAGCTCGTGGCCCTCGATCACGATGGGGGCGGCCAGGCTGTCGAGCAGGTCGGCGGCGGCGACGGCGGCATCCTCCCCCGCCGGACGCCCGCCTTCCGGCACGAGGAGCAGGGTGAACTCGTCGCCGCCCATGCGGGCGAGGACGTCATGGGGGCCACCGTGAGCGGCATGGCGGGCGGCAAAGCGGCTGGCAACGACCTGAAGAAGATGGTCGCCGGCGACATGACCCAGGCTGTCGTTGACGTGCTTGAACAGGTCCAGGTCCAGGAACAGCAGCGCGAACGGCTGGGCGCGGGTGATGGCGGCGTCCAGCTCCTCGCCGAACCGGGCGCGGTTGGGCAGGCAGGTGAGAGGGTCGGTGTAGGCTTGCCAGCGGATCAGGGCGCCGGCCTTCTTCTGCTCGGTGATGTCGCGGGAGATCACGGACGCGCCGATCAGCGTCCCTTCGGCATCACGCAGCGGGGAGGAATGGAACGAGATGTCCACGAGCGAGCCGTCCTTGCGTCGCCGGACCGTTTCCGCGATCTCCAGCCCCTGGCCCCGGCTGACGGCGGCGGTGATCCGCTCGCTCTCCGCCATGCGGTCCGGGGGGAAGACGACGCTGAGGGCGCCGCCGATCATTTCTTCCGCCGTCCACCCGTACAGCCGCTCCGCGCCGGGATTCCACGTCAGCACGGTGCCGTCGAGCGTCCGGGCGACGATGGCGTCGTGGGACGAGTGGACGATGGCGGCCAGTTGGTTTAGCCCATCCTGTGCCCTGCGGCGCTCCGTGCTGTCGAAGGCGACGCCGATGATGCCCTGCGGCGTGCCGTCGTCCGCGCGCAGCGGCAGGCACTGAGTCTCCCAGGAGAAGCCGCCCACTTCGGAGACGTAGGTGACGGGATGGCCGTCCAGCGCGCGGCGAAGGTGGGTGAGGATGGCAGGAGCGGCGGCGTAGATCTCGAAGGCCGACTGCGCCACGACCTGCCCCGACGCCAGCCCGAGCGACGCCAGGCCCTTGCCCTCGGACGTGGTGAAGACGCCTTCGGCGTCCAGGCTGAACAGGATAATAGGGGCATTGCCAACCACGGTCTGGAGGCGGAAATGGGTCTGCCTGAACGCCTCCTCGGCCTCGCGCCGGGCGGTGATGTCCTGGGCGATCACCATGCAAGCGTCCTGCGTTTCCCAGACCAGCGGGTGGGAGGTGATCTCAGCCCAAAGGAGGTCGCCGTCCTGCGTCAGATGCCGCCAGACTCGGCCTTCTTGGGGGCGGGCGACGCTTTGACGGACGGCGTCGCGGTCTTCGGCGGGGCGGATGTCCAGCAGGGTCATCGCCAGGAACTGGTCGTGGGTGAAGCCATAACGGCGCACGGCGGCCTGGTTGACAGCGAGGAAGCGCAGGGTCTGGCGGTTGTAGACCCACATCGGGTGCGGGTTGCGCTCGAACAGCAGGCGGTAGCGCGCCGCGCTCTCTCGCAGCTCGTTCTGAGCGCCCAGGGTCGCGCGGATGCCCGACGCGGCGGTGCGGGTAACGACGACAGCGATGAGGAGCGAGAGGAGGAGGCTGATGCCCTGGACGGCCCAGCCGACGGCCAGGGTGTGCGCCCGCGACTGCTCCTCGACCGCGCTCTCCTTGACACGGTAGGCATCAAGGCTCTTGCCCAGCGCGTCGAGATCGATCTCCAGGCGGTAGCGGGCCGCCGTTCCCTGCGAATTGAGCAGGGCCTGCGCTTCGGCACGCCGGCCCTGCTGCGTGAGGGCGATGGCGCGCTCTTCCACAGGGTCGCAGACGGCCTTGTCCTGGCGCTCGGCCTCGTCGCACTGCGCCCGCAGGTCCGCGCTGCCGGGTAGGGTCCGCAGGATGGCCTGGAGCGCGTCGAACCCCTCCTCGGTCGCCTCCTCCGCCTCCCACATGCGCTCGGCCTTCTCGGGCTGGGCGGTGTAGACGTAGCCCTGGGCGTAGGAGGCGGTGTCGCGCGAGGCCAGCGTGACGGCATTGGCCTGGGCCAGGCCCTCGCGGACGTGCTTTTCCACGAGAGCGGCCCGATCCGCGCTGGCCTGCATGGACCGCCCGGTCTGGGAGAAGCTCACTATCCCCAGGAGGATAACGAGGAAAAATCCCCCGGTGAGCGTGGCCCCTAGGCTCCAGGGAAGGGCGCGGTCTTCGATGTTGCTGAGATTCTTGGCCTGAAAAATGGATTTACCCTCTTGCTCCGCCACGAACTAGATTGTCGGCAGGAGCGGCGCACATCAGGAGGCCCCCACCCCGACAAAGCCTTCGCAAGCGGGAGAGGGAAGTCCGAAGGAGGAGAGCCAGAAGGACAGCGAGGGTCTCCCGAAAAAATAGGTAGACAAAAATATGCGAAAAGGCTTGACATGGATATGAAACAAGAGTATACTACTTTTCATCCCCGGCCTGCGGAAATCCTCCCAGCCCTCCAAGCTGCGGACCGGGGATTCTGCTTTTTTGTAACTTTGGAGGATTGGGAGAGAGGATGACTCGTATGACTGCACTTTCCGCTTCGTATGATGCCCGGCGCAGGGACGGCGCTCTGATCGCCTATTCTGTGGGGGCCGGCGTTCATGTCTTCAAGGGCGCGCTGCTGGCCGTGGCGGCAACCGGCCTGGTCCAGGCCGCATCGGACGCGCCCGGCCTGGTCTTCGCGGGGGTCGCCTATGAGGAGGCCGACAACACCGGGGGCGCGGCGGGGGCAAAATCCGTGCGCGTGCTGAAGACGGGCGTGTTCACGCTGGCAAAGGCCGGCGCGGGGCAGACGGACATGGGCAAGGCCGCGTGGGTCGTGGATGACGCGACCGTGGCGACCGCGCCGACAGCGGACAACGTCGCCTGCGGCGTCGTGGTCGGTGTCGAGGGCGGCGCCCATGTGCGGGTACGGATTGACACGAAGGTCAGTTGATGCCTCCCGGCGCGGAACCCACCCCGGCGCTGCGCGCCGACCCTCCCGCCCTCCGGGCCTGCCAGTGCAGGAACGGGAAGGTGAGGAGTTTTACCTCTTGCCCCTCCCGCTCCGGGAGGGGTGGCGAGGAACGAGCCGGGGTGAGTTCTTGCGCCGGGGTGGGCTGCGGCCCGACAACAGAAAGGAAACCATCCATGAGCGACACAATGACAGAAATCACTCTAGACGCTCCTGCCCTGCTCACTTTCTCCAACGAGGAGATGGGCGGGGAGGGCGCGAAGGAGCGGTGCTCCGAGCGGGACGCCCGGCTGCTGGAGGCGGGCGACTACCCGGACAAGGGGCTGAGGCTGACCGAAGACGACCTGGACGGCATTGTCGCGCGGTTCTCCGGCGGCTCGCCTCCGGTCCCCGTCAAGGTGGAGCATGTGGACTCGCCGCTGGACCCGCTGGGACATGTCCGGCGCGTCTGGCGGGACGGCAGCGCGCTGCTGGGGACGCTGGCCTTTCCCGACGACCTGGCGGCGTTCCTGCGGCGGCGCGGGGCAGCGAAGCTGTCCGTGGGGCTGGCGCGAACCCCGCTGGCCTTGCAGGAGGTCTCGCTGGTGCTGAAGCCGCGCGTCGCCGGGGCCGTGCTGATGACGGCCCCCACCCCCGGCCCGAAAGAAGCCCCCACCCCCGGCCCCTCCCCCGCAAGCGGGAGAGGGGAGTCGGAAAGAGAGTTCTTACGCCCTTCTCCCGGCACGGGAGAGGGGCCGGGGGTGGGGTCCGAGATCGTGCGGCTGCGGGCGGAGCTGACGCGGCGGGACGTGGACGCGCAGGTGGCGGCGTTCAAAGCGCAGGGGCGGATCGTGCCCGCATCCGAAGCGCCCGCCCGCGCCCTGCTGGCGGCGGCAGGGGAAGCGTCGGTGACGCTCTCGGAGGGGCCGGAGCCGATTTGCGCGGGTCTTTCGCCGCTTCTTGGAAGCGCAGCCGCCGGTCGTCTCATTTGGAGAGGCCGTTACCATGGATGGCGAGGGGGTGTCCGTGTTCACACAGGACGAACATACGTTCCTATCAAAGCGCCTGGGCGTGGACCCGGACCGGGTAGCCGCGCTGATCCGCGAGGAGCAGGCGCGGGGGAAGAAGGGAGAAAGCCATGCACATTGACCCGCAAACATTGATCGCGGTGGGAGTCGCCGCTCACCTGCTGGCGGCGCTCGCCAAGACTGTGTTTCGGACGCCCAAGCGGCAGGCGCAGATAGACGCCATCGAGCGCAAGGTGGACGAGGTTTTGGGCGAGGTGAAGGGCACGCTGCCCACGGGGCGGTAGGACCGCCCCCAGCCCCGGCCCTGAAGGGCCGGGCTACCCGAGGTGAAAGTCGCTACGCGACTGAGGATCGGACGCGATGAATCGCGCCCCTACGATGCCTGTCTTCAGTGCCGGAGGCACTTCCACTCCGGGTAGCCCGGCCTTTCAAGGCCGGGAAACGATGACGAAACAAGCGATGACGACACGAACAACTGACACACAAAAGGACACACGACGATGACACTGGTGAAATCCGACATTCCCGAACTGCTGACGGCGGGGCTGAAGACCGCCTTTTTCCAGACGTTCGGCGACACGCCCGCGCAGTGGGACAGGGTGGCGACGACCATTCCGTCCGAACGGGACACGGAGCAGTACGCCTGGCTGGGCGCGCTGCCCGGAATGCGCGAGTTCCGCGACGAGCGGCAGCCGGGCGATTTGAAGCCCTACGCCTACGCGATCCAGAACCGGACCTGGGAAAGCACGATCAGCGTGGACCGGACCGCGCTGGAGGACGACCAGTACGGGCAGGTCGCCATGCGAATCCGGCAGATGGCATTGGTGGCGCGTCAGCATCTCGACTCCATCGTCTTCGGCCTGCTGGGGACCGGGTTTGCCGCGCCTGGCTACGACGGGGTCCCGTTCTTCGGAACGCATACCCAGGGGGCGGCGCAGTCCAACAAGGGGACGGATGCGCTGAACGGGGCGTCCCTGCAAAGCGCGATCACCCAGATGATGCGCTTCACGGACGACCAGGGGCGCCCGGCGGGGACGCGGCCCACCGTCCTGGTGGTGCCGCCCGAGCTGTACTGGGAGGCGTCCGTGCTGCTGACGTCGGCCCAGGACCCGGACCCGGTCTCGACGGCCTCGCAGGATTTGGCGGCCAACCCGCTGCGCGGGATGCTGACACTCTTGACGACGCCGTACCTGTCGTCGCCGACGGACTGGTTCCTGCTGGACACCTCGCGCGTGATCCGCGCAGTCGTCTTGCAGATGCGGAAGGAGTTCGAGTTCGGGTCGCTGGAAGGTAGCTCGGAGAACGGGTTCCTGCGCGACCAGTTCCTGTACGGGGTGCGGGCGCGGTACAACGCCGGCTTCGGGGACTGGCGGGCGGCGTTCGGAGCGCAGGTGGGGTAGAAGCCGAAACCGGCACTGGAAGGCATGACCGGCACTGAAAGTGCCGGTCTACTCCCAGTGAAAGTCGCTGCGCGGCTGAGGACAAGCGCACGCTGCGTGGTCTTTAGTCGCGCAGCGACTTTCACATAGCGTAGCCCGGCCTTTCAAGGCCGGGACTGTTTCTAGAAAGGAGCCAACATCATGTCGCTCTTACCGTTGACGCGGGCCGACATCAAGCGCCTGTGCGCGATCGAAGCCGGCGACACATCGCAGGATGCCGCCCTGGACGATCTGCTGGCGGCCCAGCAGCCCGTGTTGGAGTACGCACTCGATCCGGCCATCCTCCGGGCGGCGACGGCCCCGGATGGCGATCTGGGACTGCGGGCGACGCTGACCCTGGGGCTGGCCGAGAGCCTGGCGGGCGAGTGGCTGCGGGAGCAGGCGCGGGCGCCGGGCGCGGGGGACGACTTCCACCTCGGCCCGTTGTCCGTCAGCGCGTCCCGCACGGACGGCCCTGCCCAGATGGGCGAGCGGCTGGCCGCCCAGGGCGTCCGGCGGCTCGCGCCGTTCGGGCGGGCGGCCAAAAGTGCTTCCGTGGATGCCATTGAAAGCGTGGCGGGCGGGACGCCGGACGGGTCTTCCCGCGCGCTGCTGCTGGCGCAAACGACGCTTACGGACGGGACATCGGGCGGCTCGGTCTTCGACCTGCCGTTCGAGGCTCTCTGCGATGAGGAGGCAGGCCGATGAGCGCATTGACTTCCGGCGACGCGGCGCGCGCCCGGCGCGTGTCCGCCCTGTTCGCCCGCTACGGCGAGGCGTTCACCGTGATCCGGGCAGGGCAGAACCGGCCCGGACGCGGCCTGTTCGCCCCGATGGACGGCCAGGCGGGGACGTATTTCGACGCTAACGAGGCGGTGGGCCTGCTGCGGCCCGCGCTGTCGCTGTACGGGGACGGCGGCCAGCCGGACCCGCCGCTGGCAGGCGACGTGTTCTTCCGAGACGGCCGGCTGTGGACTGTCCGCAAGACGCAGTTCTTCCGTCTGGGCGACACGCCGCTGCTGATCCTGGCGCTGTGCGATTGAAGAACCCACCCCGCCGCAAGCGGCGACCCTCCCCAAAGGGGAGGGCGAAGAGTTTTAGCCCACCTCCTCACCTTCCCCTTTGGGGAGGGTCGGCGCGCAGCGCCGGGGTGGGTTCCTGAAAGGTAAACGACCATGACCACACTGACTGCCGACAAGACCGCCGACACTGCTGCCGACACTGTTTCGGACAAATCCGCCCTGCTGGCCCCGACCGAAGGCTACCCCTGGCACTCGCTGCCGCTGGACCCGGAGCGGCTGACGCGCTACTTGGGGACATGCCTTGCCCATGGCGTCGGCTACGAACTCGGCGCGAAGGCGCATGACCTGCGGGCGATCCCGCCCGACTACCACACCATTGACTGCTCCGGCTGGGTCCGGGCCGCCATCGCCGTCGCCACGGAGGGGCGCGTCACGATGCCGGATGGCTCGGTCGTCCAGAACGACTGGTGTGCCGCGCAGGGGCTGAAGCGCAACGACTTCGCCTCCTGCCGCCTGCGGGACGGCCTGACGCGGATCGCCTTCATCCGGGCCAACGGCTTCCACCCCATCGGGCATGTCTACCTGGTGCGGAATGGGCGGACGCTGGAATCGTTCGGCGGGCATGGGCCGGGCAGCCGGCCCGTGACGACGCATGTCCTGAGCGCGGAGACGACGGACGTGTATGTGCTGGCGGTGCGGATGTAAATACCCACGCCGGCGTTGCAGCCCCCGGCACTGGAAGTGCCGGTCTACCCTCAGTGGAAGTCGCTCCGCGACTAAAGAAGTACCGTCCGTTAAAGAAGTACCGTCCGTAGACTTGTCCTCAGTGCCGGAGGCACTTTCACTCCGGGTAGACCGGCCCGCACTGGCGGACCCGGAGGGCTTCCAGTGCCGGGGGCTGCAACGCCGGGAACCACGCTGCCCGACACCAACAAGGAAACCACACCATGATTACCCTCCCTTTCCTGAAACGCAGGCCGCCCGCTCCTCTCCTTCCCCCCTCCCCCGTCGGAACGGGAGAGGGGCCGGGGGTGGGGGCTTCCTCCAGACCGCCCCTGGGCGAGATGGCCCCGGCCAGCGGCGCTTCGCTGCTCGGCATGGCGTCCTCGCTTGCCCTGCCTGATGAGGGGCTGCCGGGCGGGTATGGGGCTTACCGAAAGATGCTCCTGGACCCGCAGGTCAAGGCGTGCCTCCATACCAAGAAGTTCGCCGTGCTGTCCCAGGGCTGGTCCGTCCACGCCGCGTCCGAGTCGCCCGAGGACCAGGCCGTAGCCGCCTTCGTCCGGGACGCTTTGAACGGAGTGCGCGGGGGTGTCCTGGACGCCCTGCATGATGTCCTAGACGCGCTCGCCCTGGGTGTCTCGCTGGTCGAGATCGTGTACAAAGTGGTCGAGGGCGGCCCGTATGACGGAATGGTGGGGCTGGCCGCGCTCAAGGGCAAGGACCCCGACGGGTTCACGTTCGAGACGGACGCCTTTGGGAACGTCACGGCCCTGCGCGGCGCCTTCGGCGTATCCTATCCGCCGGACAAGTTCCTGCGCTTCGCCTACCTGCCCCGGTACGACAGCCCGCTGGGGCAGAGCGACCTGCGGGCGGCCTACAAGCCGTGGCGGACCAAGCAGCAATTGCTGCACTGGTGGGCGAAGTACCTGGAAAAGTTCGGGATGCCCACCGTCACCGGCTCCTACGACGCCGAGCGCGGGTACGGGGCGGACCAGCAGCGACAGCTCCTGTCGCTGGTCGCGCAGGTGCATAACGAGAGCGCCATCGTGCTGCCGTCGGACATGCACCTGGGGCTATTGGAGACGGCGCGGGCCGCCCCGGCGGGGTTTTTGGAGGCCGTCGAGTATCAGGACCGGGCCATCGCCAAGAGCATTTTAGGCCAGACGTTGACGACGGACGGCAGCGCGTCCGGCGCGACCTTCGCGCTGGGCAGCGTCCATCAGGACGTGCTGATGTTCTACCTCCGCAAGCTCCAGCGCGATTTAGAGGAGACCGTCGTCGGCGCGCAGCTCATCGCCCCGCTGGTCCGCTACAACTTCGGCCCCCACGTCCCCCGCCCCCGGTTCGCGCTGGGCACGCTGGACGACGGGCGGCTCCAAACGGCGGGCCGCCTGATCGCCGACCTGGTGGCGGGCCACGTCATCGCCCCCGACGAACCCTGGATACGCGGCTACCTCGGCCTCCCGGCGGCGGGCGAGTGAGGGCAGATAGGAAGGGCAGGGAAGAAGGGCAACCACGGGGGGTTGCCCCTACCCATGACAGACCTATGACCGGATCGCGTAGGGGCAGGCCCCCGTGCCTGCCCTTCTTCCCCGTGCCTGCCCTTCTCTTTCCGTTCGCCCCTTTTTTCCTCTTTTTTCTTCCAATCTGCAATTTTGGCATGGTTTATGCCCTGTGAACATTACCGGCGTCCCGCAAGACCCCCGCCGCAGGCAATCGCGCCTTCATACACATCCTACTCTGTTCCCGGCTCTTTCGACAGGAGGCTTTCACCATGCGATTCTCTTCTCTGCCCCGCTGCGCCCCGCTGCGCTCGCCGTAGCGGCAATGGGCCTGTACGCCCTCGCTGACGCGCCCGCCCACGCCCAGACCCAAGACCTGTTCGTGTCCAACACGGGCACCAGCACCATCTCCCGCTACGCCGGGACCGGGCCGGGCACGTTCTCAACCACGGCCACCACGCTCTCCGGCGGCGGCCTGAACTCCCCGCAGGGCCTGGCCTTCGACACGCGCGGCGACTTGTTCGCCGCAAGCATCGGCAACGACACCATCACGGAGTTCGCGGCGGGAACCACGCCTGGCACCTTTGGGGCGACCTCGGCCCTCTCCGGCGGCCTGAACGAGCCGTTCGGCCTGGCCTTCGACGCGCGCGGCGACCTGTTCGCCGCGAACTTCGGCAACGGTAGCATCACGGAGTTCGCCTTCAATCCGGCCACGGGCACGTTCGGGGCGGGCACGACCTTCGCCACCGGCGTGAACGCGCCGGAGGGCTTGGCCTTCGACGCGCGCGGCGACCTGTTCGTCGCGAACGCCGGGTTCAACACCATCACGGAGTTCGCGTTCACTGCTGGGGTGGGAACAGCGCCCGGCACCTTCGGGACGGGCACGGTCGTCGAGACCGGCCTGAACACGCCGTCGTTCCTGGCCTTCGGCCCGTCCGTGCCCGCCGTGCCGGAAGCCTCCACGACCGTTAGCCTGGGCCTTCTGCTGGCCCTGGGCATGGGCGGGATGGTCGTCGCGGCGAAGAGGAAGCGGAGGGCGTGAGCCTTCAAGAACCCTTCTCGGCTCGCTACCCCAATAAAACCTAGGGCTTCGCCACCCTCCCCTGTGAGGGGAGGGTGGCGGCTCTCCGTGGGGTATACTGAACGCAGGAGAAGCAAGCCATGACCACCGTGACCCTTGATGACGCGCTCCAGGCCCGCATCCGGGCCGTCGCCGCCCCCGAGGAAGACTTCCAAGCCTTCATCGCCGCCGCCGCCCAGGACCTCATCGCCCGCCGGGAGCGGCAGGCGCGAGCGCAGCAGGCCGCCCGTGCCGAGGCGCAGGCGAACTTGAACGGCCCGAGCCGGCTGTTCGACGCCGAGGCGACTTACCGGAGGTATAAGGAGAAGTACGGCTGGTCCGACCTGCCCGATGTCTCGCCCGACCAGATGGAGGCAGAGGCGGAGGCGATCCTGGCCGCGCTGCCGCCGGAGAAGATCGCGGAAGCGGTGCGGATGGGCCTGCTCTGATGCCCGCCGACCCTGAGCCGTCCGAAGACCCGCCGCTCCGCTATGTCCTGGTCGAAAGCGACCGCTATGCGGCCGAGCGGGACCAAGCCGTTCTGTCGCGCAACCGGACACTCGGCCCCGGCTATGCCCAGCGCTGGTACATCCGCCTGTCGCAGAGGTTGTTCGAGCTGACCGACTTCCCCGGCCCCTTCTCCCACGCCAAAGACGAGGCCGCCTCCGCCTTGATTGGGCGGGAGGTCCGCCGCTTCCTGTACTATGGCCCGACTAACAAGCGCACGGGGACGCCCGTCCGCATCCTGTTCACCGTCCTGCCGCCCGACCCTGCCGAACCGCCCCAGACCGCCGGGTCCGTCATCCTCCTGCTCCGCCTGCTCCACGGCGCTCAAACTCTGCTCCCGGAGGAGGCTGCCGAACCCTGACGCACGTTGCCGGACAGGTCGCCGACCTGGTGGCAGGCTGGGTGATCGCCCCCAATGAGCCGCGAATTCGCGGCTCCCTCGGCCTGCCCGCCCCCGCTGAATGACCCACCCTCTGAACCCCATGGGGGCGAACCTCGTGTTCGCCCTTTCTTCTTTCTACACCCACTCCTTCGCTTTTTCGTTAGCGTGCTTACGCCTCACCAAAAGAGGGTAATTGTCACCATTGCTTTCCCGTATATGACCATGTACGAGACAATTTTCAAGGAGGCGGTAATCCAATGGTGACGTTTACCTGCTGCACCCGGCAGGCGCTGGAGATCGGGGAGGACGTGGAGATCACGGTCGTGGAGGTCGCGCCGGGCGAAGTGCGGCTCGGCGTCCACGCGCCGGGCCGGCGCGTGACCCGCCTGGACCCGATCCCGCTGCCGGTCGGAGCGGCGGACCTGCGTCTGGTGCATCTGGAAAGTGTGTCCGGCTGACTGCACCGTCCGTCACAGCGGTTGAAGTCGAGGCGCCTCTTAGGGCTGCCCCGGTACGCCCGGCGGCCTCGGCATATCCGATTTTCCTGCCCTTGGAACCCACCTTACCGATCCCAAAAAAACATGGGCGGCGGCCTTTCCGCCCCTGTTCGCAGGGCCTATCCCAATAACCAAGACACGGCAGCGGGTACAATGGGAGGGCGTGGAGATTGGACCTAACCTCTTCACCCTCCCATTCCGGGGGGTGGCGAACTTGTGAGACGGGTGGGTTCTTCCAGGGGCTTTCCTCCGGCGTATATTAACGCCCGGTTAATAATTGCCGAAGCCCACGATTATATACCCCAAGAACAGCCCGGACGTGGTATAAAGTCGGTATGAAGGAGTCACCACTCATGTTCGATTTCCAAGAGCTGTGCCGGAACGAGACCGGACGCCGCGCCTTCCTGACGCGCATGGCGGCGGCGGGGCTGGGGGCGGCGGCACTCGGTTTGTTCGAGGCACGCCCGGCCCAAGCGACGGGCAAGCAGCTTCTCGATATTGTTACCACCCCGGACAACGAGCACTTTCCGGGCATTCCGGGCCGCACCATGAACGAGCGCGTCCTGAACTACGCCCTGACTCTGGAAACCCTGGAAGCGGACCTGTACCGGCAGGCGCTCAATCTGGCGGCGGGCAAGGACATCGGGACGCCGCTGCCGGCCGATGTCTCCGACTACGCGCTTGCGATCCCGACCGGCTACCTGCCGCCGCCGCACCCGCAGATGGGGTTCACCTACCTCCAGCAGTTCGCCGCCGTCGAGGCCGCCCACCGCGACTTCCTGCGCGCAGCGATCAGCCAGATGGGCGGCACGCCTGTCGGCCCCCACCCCGGCGGCTACCGCGCGCCCTTTGGGACGACGCTGCGCTCGATCCTGGAAGTGATCTTGCTGGTCGAGGAAACCGGCGTCCGGGCGTACCTGGGCGCGGCGGGGGCGATTACCGACCTGAAGCTGACCCAGACGGCGGCCAGCATCTACTCGACCGAGGCCCGGCACTCGTCGGTTCTGAAGCTGACCTTGATCCAGGACCCCAGCCCCTCCCGGATGCTCGGCGACGCGCAGGTGACGCCCCGCCAGCGCGGCGAGTACGATTTCGAGTTCTTCCAGACGCCGGAGCAGATCCTGAAGTCCGTCCAGCCATTCTTGGCGTAGCTGACGCAGGCGTGACCGGCACTGGAAGTGCCGGCCTACTATCGAGTGAAAGCCGCTGCGCGACTGAAGACGATTGCGTAGGGGACTGAAGACGATTGCGTAGGGGCGTGATTCATCGCGCCTTTTCTTCAGTGCCGGAGGCACTTTCACGTTGAGTAGCCCGGCACTTCCAGTGCCGGGGGCCACACAAGAAAACCATTATCATGCACAACACAGACCATCTTCCTTCCTATACGCCTTCCTACATTCCCACCTGGGTCAATGCCGAGGAGCAGACCCCCCAATCCATGCCGCCGGCCATGCCGGAAGACGCGGGCAAGGAGCAGGCCGCCGCCCGGCGCAAGTTCCTGCGGGCGGCGGGACGCGCCGCCGTGGGCATCACAGGGATCGGGGCGGCGACACTGGCCGCCTCGCATGAGGGCGTCTTGGGGGCGTCCAAGACGCTCACCTTCGGCGACATCCCGACCCTGGGCCTGCTGGCCCTGCCCGGCCTGAACCTGAAAGCCGACGTTAAAGTCCTCAACTACGCCCTGGCCCTGGAGGATTTAGAGTCCGAGCTGTACCGGCAGTGCGTCGCCCGTCTGACCGGCGGCGGCTACACGCAGCAAGGCGTCTCGATCCCCGGCCTGAACCTCAGCCACTACCTGCCGGACGTCTACCATATCATGCAGTTTGCGGGCGTCGAGGCCGCGCACCGCGAGTTCCTGCGCGGGGCGTTGAAGCTGGATGGGCTGATCCCCGGCCTGGGCATCCACCCGAAGAAGTACCAGTTCGGCGTCGAGAACATGAGCCGCGAGCAGATTTTGGCAATGCTCATTGATGTCGAGGCGACGGGGACAATGGCCTACCTAGGCGCGATCCCCTTCTTCCGCACCAAGATCTTCCTGACCACGGCGGCGGGCATCCTGGGGACCGAGGCGCGTCACACCGCCGCCTTGCAGGCCATCCAGAACCGCCTGCTGATGGACAAGCTGATTGCGGACGGCACCCCCGCCCCGCCCGCCCCGCTGGCGACCACCAACAACGGCATTGACACCCCGATGGACCCGGATGCCGTCTTGGCGAAAGTCTCGCCGTTCATCGTGGGCTAGGCCGCGTGGGCTAGGCCCCGCAAAGCGAAACCCGGCACTTCCAGTGCCGGGTTCTTTTGCTTTGTCACCCGCCGCACATTTCCTCTCAAAAAACAGGCTTCTTATGGAACACTTGGGGCATAAGGTTGTCGGAACACGCGACAGACCATGCGAACCGATGGACCGACTTCCCAAAGCACTCCCCCGAGAATGCCGCCATGCCCGACCCAATACTTGCCCTGCTCCTCCCTGCTTTGAGCCTTGCCGCCGTGGTGGGGATGGGGATTGTCCTGCTCCGTCAGCGGCGCGCGCACGCCCGCGAACTGGCCCGACGGCAGGAGGCGGAGGCGCGCGCGCTGGACTTCCACCGGCAGACGCTGCGGGCGGTGACGGGGGGGCGCCTGTGCTTGTGCGGGCCGGAAGACGTGCCTGCCCTGCTGCGCGGCGAACGGCTGTGGAGCCTGCCGCTGCTCGAGGCCCTGGACGTGTCCCAGTTCCGCCGGCACCTGCGCGCCATCGCCGCCCGGCGGGGCTTTGAGGATGGGCGGCTGGACGACTTGTGCTCGTGCGTCTCGGAAGCCGCCACCAACGCGGTCCGCCACAGCGGGGGCGGGGTCGCACAGGTCTGGGCGGCGGACGGGGGGCTGACGATCCTGGTGTCGGACTGCGGGGCGGGCCTGGCCCCAGACGCGCTGCTGCGCTCCTTCCTGGGCGCGGGCGAAGACCGGCCCGGCGAAGACCAATGTGGCGAGGACCGATTCGGCGAGGGCATGGGGATGGGCTTCCGCCTGATGCTGGCCCTGGCGGACACAGTCGCGCTTTGCACCGGCGCGGAAGGAACGCAGCTCGTGCTGACGGTCCGCAGCCGGGGCGCGGCGGACCGGAAGGCGAACAAAGAGGCAAATGAGGAAGCGGAGTTGGGTCGGGCGGCCTAGTTCGTGACCGGCCCTATTTCGTAACCGGCCCTCGTTTGAGACCGGCCCTGGAAGTGCTGGCCTACTCCCAGTGGAAGTGCCTCCGGCACTGAGGACAAGCACGATGGGGCAGGTCTTCAGTCGCGGAGCGACTTTCACGTTGAATAGGCCGGTCCCAAACCAGGGCCGGGCTTACTCCCAGCAAGTTCCTACCCGCCGTCCACCTCCACCGAGTCCACGGTCGCCTCCGTCACCGCGTCGTTGCGGTGGCTCGTCACGCACAGGCCGAGCAGGATGTCCTCAGCCATGGGGACCGTCGCCTTGCCGCGCGGCTGCCAGTGGCGGCCGTCGAGGGAGGCATAGCCGGTCAGGGTGTCGCCTGCCCGGACCAAGCGGACCCAAAAGGGGGCCGGCGAAGGCGTCTGGCCCGTCGTCTGCGCGTCCGCGCCATCCCCGGCCCGCCACTGCATCTCCGCCCCTTTGTCCGGCGTCACCAGCACGTCGGCGAACTTCGACCCCGGCGCGCGCGACTCGCGCGCCATGACACCCACTTTGGTCCACATATCGCGCCGCTGATAGCGGACGACGCGGGCGGTGATCCGGCCGTCGCCGTGCCACTTGCGCCAGACGAAGTGGAACGAGTCTGAGGGGCCGAAGATGTCCTCGCCCGACCCAGTGATCGTCCATGTCCCGCCCGCCGCGTGCGCCACGCCCCGCACGCCGACCTTGCCGATGTCGCTTTCCTTCCAGGGGGCAGGCAGCGCGCCCCCCGCCGTGGCGGCAGGCGCGGCGCCCGGAGCCTGAGCAGGCGGCTTGGCGACGGCGGGCCGGGCGGGGGCGGCTAGAGCCGGGGGCAGGAGGAGGGACGGGACGAGGAGCGCGAGCAGGGCAGCGCGGAGCGGGCAAGGGGTGTTCCGAGTGATGTTTCGAGTGATGTTCATGGCCTTCCTCTTCATGGATGTTCTGTTTGACGGGCGCGGGCGCGAATCCTGTTTCACCCCCAGCCCCCAACTCGGGTATACTTGTTTCCAATGCGGCTCCGTTCCATCCGCTGACCTCGTCGGGGTATGAGGGGACATGACACGCCTTACCCTGCTTCTACTACTTTGGCTGCTTGCCGCCCTCCCTGCGCCTGCCCAGACGCCCCCGGACCCCTTCCATTCTCGCCTCCAGGCTGGGCAGGCTGCCCTGCGCGCGGGCCTGCCCCTGCTGGCGGCCCGTGAGTACCGGGCCGCCGTCCGGCTGCGCCCCGCCGATGCCGACGCGCACTTTGCCCTGGCAGGCGTCCTGGAAGCGGCAGGCCAGGCGGACGAGGCGATGGCCGAGTACCAAAGGACTATCGCGCTGCGCCCGGACAACGCGCCCGCGCACAACGCCCTGGCGGGCCTGCTGGAAGACCAGGGCGCGCGGGGAGCCGCGCTGGCCCAGTACCGCCAGGCTGTCGCCCTCCTGCCGTCCGACCCGCATCTGCGCTTCAACCTCGGCGGGGCGCTGGCCGACTCGGGGCAGCGCGCTCAGGCGGCGGCGCAGTACCGGGAAGCGCTGCGTCTGAAGCCGGACTTCGCCGAAGCGGGGCGGGCGCTGCGGGCGCTGGGGACTGTCGGAACCCACCCCGCCGGAACCCCTCCCGCCTCGTTCCTCGGCACCCTCCCCGGAACGGAGAGGGAGGCTGGGAAGGTGGCCGGGAAGTTTGGCGGGGTGTCCGGGGGCAGTTCCGTGAAAGGAGCCTTGCCAGCCTATTCTCCCGCCCTTCCCGTCTCGGGAGGGGAAGCCGCTTGCGGCGGGGTGGGTTCCGGCGGGCGGCTGTCCCCTGCCCTCGCCCTGGCCCGCGCGGGCCGTCTGCCCGAGGCCATCGCCGCCTTCCGCGCCGGCCTCGCCCGCCATCCCCGCGACACCGCCGCGCGCCTGCACCTGGGCATCGCCCTGTATGCGGACGGCCAAACGGCGCCCGCCCGGCGTGAGTGGGAGCAGGTCTTGACGCTCGGAGACCCTGCCGCAAAGGTCCAGGCGCAGCGGCTGCTGGCGCGGTATCGGTAGAGGGGCCTGTGCCCCAGGCCGCTACAGCACGGCCACCGACATCTGCTGGGACAGTTGAAGGCGCTTCAGCTTCCAAACCGTGCCGCGCAGTACCCAATCCTGCCGCAAGACCAGGAGGGTGTCCAGACGGACCGTGTTGTTCATCACGGCCGTCCCGCCGTTCGGCATCGGCGTCAGCGTCGGGGGCGTATTCCGGGTGAGAAGCTCCAGCCGCTCCCGAATCGCCACCGTCGCCGCGTCCGGCGCGGTCATCCGGCAGGCAGTCACGCCGAACCGGGCGTCGGCGACCCGGCAGCTCGCCAGCAGGGCGTCGAGCCGCCGCTCGGTTTCCGCCAGCCTAATCACGCCCCCCTTGGGGGCGGTCTGCGTGTAGCCGGCATCCAGGACGGCCTCGTAGGCGGATGCCTGGCCGGATGTCAGCCCGGCCAGCGCCTGCCGCCAAGCCACCGAGATCGCCTGGCTCGGCCCGAGGAGGTCCGGGAGCGGCGCGGAGGCGGTGAAGTCGGCGCTGGTCAGCGGCAGGTCCGGCGGATCGGCGGGCACAAGCGCCTGCGCGGGCAGGAACGCGAAGACCGGGTTGCCTGTGGGCGGAGGCGGCGAGGCGGTCGCCGGGGTCTGCGCGATTAGCGTGAGGGCGGTCAGCATCAGGACGGGGAAGACGATGGCGCACCCCAGAAGGCGGCGCGGGCGTGTTGGAAGAAGCATCGCGGTCAGACCTTTCTCGTGCCGGAGTGTAGGTGTTGTTACATTCCCAGTATAACACAGGGCGCTCCATCCGGCAAGGGAACAATGTCCGCCGCGAGGCCGTCCAGGAAGCAGCACCGAACTTACTCCCCGCCGCGAGGCCGGAGACTATTCTGAAAGGCAAACCGACATGACACGCACCTCGAAATTCACCGCCTGGGGCCTGCTGGCGACGCTGGCCGCCACAGTCGCCGCGCCCGTCCTGGCCGACCCGCAGAGCGACAAAAACAACATGCGTAACCTCGCCATCGCCGGCGCCGCTGTTGCCGGCTACGGTCTGCTCAACCACAACAACACGGCCACCCTACTTGGCGCGGCGGGCGCGGCGCTGGCCGGCAGCCAGTACGAGAAGGATCGCAAGCAGCAGTCCCAGAACAGCAGCCGCAACAACCGCCGCTACTATCGCACCTACAACAATAACGGCTACTCTAACAATAACGGCTACTCCAACAACAGCGGCCAGTGGCGCAACGGCAACAGTGGCTACAACAATGGCGGCTATAACAACAATGGCGGCTATAACAACAACGGCGGCTATAACAACAACGGCGGCTACTCCAACAATGGCGGCCAGTGTGACAGCGACGGCAGCGGCTATGGCAATGCCTATGCCCGCCGTGACAATGCTCGCCATGACAACGGAAAGCATCTCGGCTGGGTCAAGCACCACGGACGCAATCATGACGATGACGACCGGGGCTAGAACAGACGGCGCGTGACGGAGAAGGGCCTGCCGCGCGGCAGGCCCTTTTTGCGTTCCGGGTTGCCGGGGGCTTCATCCCCTCGGCATCTTTGGTGAGGCGGCAGGAAATCGCAGCCCCAGCAGCGTATCTTCCTTCCATCCCTTCCGCGCTGGAGACCCGCCGATGACACCGCCGTCCCGCTTGCTTTTGCTCCTTCTGCCGCTCCTTCTTCTGCTCACGCACCCGGCCCCCGCCGCGCCCGCCGACCTGCTTGCGCCGGGTGGTTGGGGACTGAGCGCCCCGCACCCCGGCGACGCCGCGCTGGCGACGGCGGGGGACCGCTGCACCGTCACCGTCACCAAGCCGTCCGACCCGTTCTACCTGATCCAGCTCACCCGCGATATTCCCCGCGTCCTCCCCGAAGGGCGCCGCGTCCGGCTGCGCTTCGAGGCGCGCTCCGAGACAAAGAACCCGCTGCGGGCCACGCTGGAGCGTAACGGGCCGCCTTACGATGCCGCGGCGGTGCGGACGCTGGCGCTGACGCCGCAGTGGCAGACGTACACAGTGGAGGGCATCGCGCCCGGCTACGCCCTGAACGCCCACCTCCAGATGGGCGGGCAGGCGGGCATGGTCGAGATGCGCGGCATGGTCGTCACTGACGAGGGCATGGACCCGGCCCTGGCCGGGGCGCAGGCCGCGCTCCAGCCCGCCCAGATCCGGGCGCGGATTGAAAAGTACCGCAAGGGAACTCTCTCAGTCCGCGTCGTGGACGGGAAGGGCAGGCCCGTCCCCGGCGCCTCGGTCCGTCTGGCCCAGACGCGCCACGCTTTCCTGTTCGGCTGCAACTTCTTTGGGCTGAACCCCGCCGACACGTCGCCCGCCGAGAAGGCATACCAGACGGGGTTCACGGGCCTGTTCAACTATGCTACCCTGCCCTTCTACTGGGGCGCGTTCGAGGGGACGCAGGGCCAGCCGGACCATGCCCGCCTGCAAGGCATGGCCGCGTGGAGCGTCGCGCACGGCGTCACGGTCAAGGGCCACCCGCTGGTCTGGCACGAGGTCTGGCCCCGCTGGGCGCCCTCGGACCCCGACCAAGCCATCCCGCTGCTCCGCGCCCGCGTCGCCGACCTCGTCCCCCGCTACAAAGACACGATCCACGTCTGGGACGTCCTGAATGAAGCCAACGGCGCGGCAGAGCAGACGCCGCCCAACGGCGAAAGCAACTGGATCAAGCGCGACGGCCCGGCCCCTGTGGTCGAGACCGCCCTGGGCTGGGCGCGCGAGGCGGGCAAGGGCCTGCCCGAAACCTTTCTGTACAACGATTACGACACGGGCGAAAGCAACGTCGCCCTGCTGACCCAATTGCAGAAGGACGGCAAGCTGCCCGATGCCGTGGGCCTCCAGTCGCACATGCACGGCGGCGAGTGGACACTCGCCAAAGTGTGGGGCGTCTGCCAGACTTTCGCCCAATTTGGCCGCCCGCTCCACTTCACCGAAACCACCGTCCTCAGCGGCCCGCGCCGGGACAACCCGACGAACGCTACCCTGCCGGACTGGAACACGACCCCCGAAGGCGAGGCGAAGCAGGCCGCTTACGTCGCCCAGTTCTACACCGTCCTGTTCAGCCACCCCTCCGTGCGCGCGATTACCTGGTGGGACTTCAGCGACAAGGACGCCTGGCAGGGCGCCCCGGCGGGCCTGGTCCGCAAAGATATGTCCCCCAAGCCCGCTTACACCCGCCTTCGGGATTTGATCCACCATCAGTGGTGGACAAACGCCACAGGCAAGACCGACGCGCGCGGCACACTCACGCGCCGGGTCTTCTACGGCGACTACACCGTCACGGCGACGGACGCGCAGGGCCGGACCGTGACCCGCCCCCTCACCTTCCCCGAAGCCGCCCCACCCCTCTCGCTGACGGTGCGCCTGCCGTAGCCACAGCACACAAGGAAGAGGTGTAACGGCAACGGCGTCACCCCAAAGCAGACGCAGCAAAACAGGCACGGGATGAACAGCCTGTGCCTGTTGTGATCGAACCTTATCAGTAGTCGCGTAGCGACTTTCACTCAAAGTAGACCGGCACTTCCAGTGCCGGTTCCTAGTCCTGTCTCGGCATCCGTTACGGCCTGAACAGGCGTCAAGGCTATTCAGTCAGCGTCCCGGAAGACTCCCCTAATCCCTATTGGCTCGATAAAAGGCAGGTAAAGTTCCTCGCGCGATCCGCCAAAATACAACAGAGAGCGGGACCATCGAAGCGTCGCCGCTCTGCTGATTGACTAAACTTCCATGAGCAAGCTGCCGACAAGCGCAAAACTTTACCTGATCCTGGTCTACCTGCTGGGCGCTGCCGCCGCCGCCTTTGCCGTCGTCACGCCGGTGCCGAAGGCAGACGCCAAGTGGTGGGAGCTGGGGCTGTACCTGCTCCTGGCGGGCCTGACGAGCAGCAAGAAAATCCCGCTGATGCGGCAGCGCAGCGCCGAAGAAGTCGTCTCGATGTCGCTGGCCTATATCCTGACCTTCACCGCCATGCTGCGATTCGGGCCGGCCGCGGGCGTCCTGGTCGGCGCGGTCGGCAGCCTGTCCACGGGCCTGTTCCCCAAACGGCAGCCGTATCATCAGCTCCTGTTCAATGTCGCGCTCACCATCCTTGAGTCCTGGGTCGCCGGCCTGATCTTTCTAGGGATGAACGGGCACTCCCTGATCCTCCGCAACCCCGGCACCTATCCCGCCGTGGCCGGTTCCAGCTTCGCCTATTTTATCGTCAACACGGGTGGCATCGCAATCATCCTGGCGCTCTGCACCCAACAAAACATCTACAAGCTCTGGCGGGAGACGTTCTTCTGGACCGCGCCCTCCTACTTCGCCGGGGCCTGCGTCAGCACCCTGGCGATGCTGCTCTTCAGCAGCCATGCCGGGTATATCCTGATCCTGCTTTCGCCGCTGGGCTGGGTGATGTATCAAAACTATGCCACCACGGCGGCCCGGACGGAAGAGAAGCAGCAGCACATCGAAGAGCTTCAGATCGGCAAGGAGCACCTGGCCGAGCTGTACCTGGCGACCATCGGGAGTTTGGCCCTCGCCATTGATGCCAAGGACCAGTACACGCACCAGCACATCTTAAGGGTCCAGCGCTACGCGGTCGCCACGGCGAAGCACATGGGCATCGTGGGGATCGAGTTGAAGGCCATCGAGATGGGCGCGCTGCTGCACGACATCGGCAAGCTGGGCGTCCCCGAGTACGTCCTGCTCAAGCCGGGCCGGCTGACCGACGAGGAGTTCGCCAAGATCAAGGAACACCCGCAGATCGGGGCGGACATCCTCCACCCGGTCGAGTTCCCCTGGCCGGTCCTGCCGGTCGTCCGCTCCCATCACGAGAAGTGGGACGGAACGGGCTACCCGGACGGGTTGAAGGGGGAGGACATCCCCCGCACCGCCCGGATTTTAGCTGTCGCCGACGTCTACGACGCCCTGACATCGTCGCGCTCCTACCGCAGCGCCTGGACGCACGAGCGGGCCTGTGAGGTGATCCGCAAGGACCGGGGGACGCACTTCGACCCGGACGTTGCCGACGCCTTCCTGGGGGTGATCGAGGAGGTCGTGGTCCAGATGGCAGCCGAGGGCGACGGGCCGCTGATCGTTGCGGAATCGTCCGGCAAGGCGTCCACCAGCCCCGCCGACCAGGCCGCCCGCGCCATCCACCGCGCGTCCTCGGAACTGTGGGCCTTGTATGAGGTCGTGCAGACCCTGTCCTCGTCGCTGGGGCTGAACGAGACGCTGGAGATTCTGAGCCGCAAGCTGGAAGCGATCCTGCCCGGCACGGCCGCCCTGTTCCTGCTGCGCGACGCGGATGGGACGGATGGGGGAATGATGAGCGTGCGCGCGGCGGTGGGGCTGAACCAGGAGTATTTCACCGGCGGGCGCACCCTGGGACCCGCCAGCACATCGCTCCAGGTCACGGCGAGCCGCGCCACCTACCTCGGCGTGTACGATGCCGATGACTTGCTGCTGACGTCCTCGCAGTCGGCACAGTGGACCGCGCTCCAGACGTCCCTGATCGTCCCCATCGTCCATCAGGGCGAGGTGCTGGGTACGATCAACCTGTATCACCCCGACCGGGACGCCTTCAGCGCGCACGACAAGCAGCTCCTCGAAACCATCGCCGAGCGCGCGGCGACGGCGCTCTACAACGGCCTGCTTTTCGACCGGACGCGCTCCCATGCCATGACCGACCCGCTGACGGGCCTGCACAACATCCGCCACATCACGCAGCACGTCGAGGACCGCTGCCAGGACGGGCAGCCGTTCGCCCTGCTCTGCCTGGACCTGGACAGCTTCAAGCCGATCAACGACAACTTCGGCCACCAAAAGGGCGATCAGGTGCTGCGCGACCTGAGCGCGCTGTTCCTGGCGAACATCCGGGGCGGCGACATCGTGGCCCGGTACGGCGGCGACGAGTTCCTGGTCTACGTCCACGGCGGCGGCCCCGCCGAGGCGCAGGCCCTGGCCGCGCGCATCCAGCAGGCCGTCGAGTCCTACGAGCCGGGCCTGCTGCACCCCCGGCTGGGCGCGCTGCACCTGGGCGTCTCCATCGGCTGGGGCTGCTTCCCCGCCGACGGGTCCGACTTCACCAGCCTTATCGCCGCCGCCGACTCTCATATGTACCGGGAAAAAACCGAGCGCAAGCTGGGCAAGCTGGCCGACCCCGACCGGATGCACCTCGGGGCGGAGTTCGGCCTGCCCCGCGCCGCGTAACCGCTTCCTCCCTGCCGGTCTCCCGTCCCCATTTCCCGCAAGGTTTTTGGGGGAAACTCAGCGATGAGTCGTCAGACGCATGAGGCCGCCTTCCGGCGCCTCCTGGACCACACCGACATGGGGGGCGTAGTACTTGTACTCCGCGCCCTCGCCCGCCACCATCTCCTTCACCTTCACGCAGTGGTGATAGGTCCCCGCCGGGACAGTCACCGTCTCAGTGACCGACATGACCTCGTCGCGTTCCTCGGCGATGCCGGGGACAGCCTCCGACTGCCAGATGTCTCCCACCTTGGGATGCGCCGTCATCAGGATGCCGGGCTGTGCGCCGTGCTCCCCCGTCAGCCAGGCGCCTCCGTGGCCGATCACCTTTCCGTGGCGGTACTCGTCTACGTTCTCGCCCATGTAGTACACCGTTCCGTCATCATATTTCCGTATCCGTCGGGTACAATAAAGCCATCACTGAGCCAGTTCAGAGCAAGATACTTAAGCGGTTGCAGAGTCAAATCGTCAATCCTCTCTGCGTAACTCCAATAAAACCCTAAATCTTGCAGGTCGCTCCGTAACTAATCGTTCTGTTCGCCACGTCTTGCTTTCGTAGATTTTTAATCAACGCAGCAGGAAAGAACAGACTTGCTATAGGGCAATATAGCACAGGGGGAGAACCTGGGAAGCCCCGCACTTTAGTGCTGGGGAGTTGTCACATTTCCCGCATATCGCACAGTGAGCATCCCACCCACCCAACGCCATAATCTCCCTTGATGGTTCTTTCCGCCCCCGACCAGGGCAAACCGGCCGGACCTCTGTTCTCAGGGGCCGGCGTAGCCGCGAGGCCGGGACGCAAAGCCAGCGGGTCTCCCTGCCAACAGGAAACTGGACACAGGAAGACAGCCGGGCTGCCGCACGGGCGACACTCTCTCGTCGGGCTGACGGAGCCACACCAACAATCCTTCGCGATTGACAAGGGCAAACCACTCGAAAGAGCGGGACGCAAAGCCACGGGCCTACCTCCTAAGACTTCACTCCTGATACTTCAGGTCAAGGCCGCCGGGCTACCAAACTGCGCGATTCCGAGGGAGAGAAAGACAAATGATCCAAAACACCTTACGCCGCCGGGAACCGTCCCGGCGGGCGCCGGCCCTGCTGGCCGGCCTGACTTCTTCTCTGGCGGCCTCTCTCGTGGCTTCCATGCTGGCAGGCGCGGCCCTGGCTGCCCCGGCTACGCCCGCTTCCGCAGCCGCATCGAGTGACCATGCCGTCGCCCGGACGCCGGCTCAAAAGCCCGCTTCGGGCTGGTCGTCGGTCATTCTGAAGACGACGGGCGCTTTGACGGCGGCGCAGGAAGGGCGGCTGCGGTCTTTGGGCGGCGACATCACCCGCCGCCTGCCGATCATCGGGTCAGTGGCCGTGCGCGTCCCTTCGCGCAACTTGAAGGCCGTGGCCGCCCTGCCGTTCGTCCGCCACATCTCCCCCGATGTTCGTGTCACCAAATGCGATGAGTTCACGACCGGCTCCAGCGGCGCGGTTTCGGCCTGGCAGCAGTACCGCGTGACCGGCGCGGGCGTCACCGTCGCCGTTCTGGACAGCGGCATCAAGGAACATGAAGACCTGAACAACCCCAAGCAGAAGGGGGATAATGAGGATGACAGCTTCAACGGCTCCAACATCCTCGTCCATCAGGACATGACGGGAGCGCCCCCGCCGAACACACTGGATGACGACGCCCAGCCGCTTTACGACCTCTGCGGACACGGCACCCATGTCGCCGGCATCATCGCCGGCAACGGCCGCGCTTCGCTGGGCAGGCGGTTCTTCCACACCTTTTACGGCATCGCGCCCCAGGCAAACTTGGTGGACGTGCGCGTCCTCGACGCGGACGGCCGCAGCGACATCAGCACGGTGATCGCGGGCCTCCAGTGGGTCGTCAACAACCGCAAGTCCTACAACATCCGTGTGGTCAACCTCTCGCTGGGCCACCCCGTCGGGGAAAGTTACACGACCGACCCGCTCTGCCAGGCCGTCGAGGCCGCTTACAAAGCCGGCATCGTCGTCGTCTGCGCCGCAGGCAACGGCGGCCGCATCAACGCCGCGAACCAGGCGGGCGCTTCCAATGAAGGCTGGGGCACAGCCTACGGCTCGATCAACTCGCCCGCGAACGACCCGTATGTCATCACCGTAGGGGCCATGAAGCAGGATTTGAACCATCTCGGAGATAAGCTCCATGACCGCGTCGCGACCTATTCCGGGCGCGGCCCCAGCCGTCTCGATCTGGTCCTCAAGCCCGACGTGGTCGCGCCGGGGAACCGGGTGGTCTCGCTGGAAGCGAGCAAGGATTACTTGAGCAGCCATTACAACGCGACAAATCAAGTCGCCCTTTCGAGTTATCTGCAAACAAGAAGTGTGGCGCCCTCGGACAAATATTTCTCACTTTCGGGGACCTCGATGGCGGCCCCCGTCGTGGCGGGCGCCGCCGCCCTGCTCCTGCAAGCCGACCCGACGCTGACGCCGGACACCGTCAAGGCCCGCCTGATGCTCTCCGCCGACAAATGGGCCGACCCCAGCGGCAACGCCGACCCGCTGACCTACGGCGCGGGCTATCTGGACATCCCCGCCGCCCTCGCCAGCACGGCGAAGGCGACACAGCCTGCTTTTAGCCCCGCGCTGACGTCCAACAGCGACGGCACACTCTCGCTTGTCATGAACCGGGCGGCCTGGGGCAGCAGCCTGTGGGGGACCGGCGTCACCGACCTGCGGGCGGCCTGGGGAAGCTCGGTCACTTCGGACCGCGCGGCCTGGGGCAGCGGCGGCACGGCCGCTGACCGGGCGGCTTGGGGCAGCGTCAGCGTCGGGTCGAGCCGCGCCGCTTGGGGCAGCAGCGTGTGGGGCGACCGGGCCGCCTGGGGCAGCAGCACCAGCGCCGTAGACCTCTCCACGACCGCCATTGTCGGGGATGCCGTGTCCTTTCCGAGCGGAGCGACGCACACGCACCTGTTGTGGAACAACAGCGACGGGCGAGTCATGCTCTGGAGCGTTGCCCCAGACGGCAGCTTCACACTCAATGGCTTTGGTCCCTATACTGACGGCGCTCCTAACAACAAGTGGAGCGCCACGGCGGTCGCCACAGGCCCGGACGGCAAAAGCCACCTCCTCTGGAACAACACCGACGGTCGCGTCATGCTCTGGACCGTGGACGATGCCGGCAACTTCACCCTCGCCGGCTACGGACCCTACACCGACAACGCACCCGACAACAAGTGGAGCGCCACTGCCGTCTCGGTCGGCCCCGACAACGTTGTCCACCTGCTCTGGAACAACACCGACCACCGCGTCATGCTCTGGAACGTCGCTCCCGACTTCAGCTTCACCCTGGCCGGATACGGGCCGTACACCGACAACGCGCCCCAGAACCTCTGGTCGGCCACGGCGCTTGCCACCGGCCCTGACAACGTCACCCGCATCGCCTGGAACAACACCGACTACCGCGTCATGCTCTGGAACGTGGCCCCGGACTTCAGCTTCACGCTGGCGGGCTACGGGCCGTACACGGACGGTGCGCCGCAGAACAAGTGGAGCACGGTGGGGGTGTCGGTGGGTCCCGACAACCTGACGCACCTGCTGTGGAGCAACACGGACCGGCGGGCCATGTTCTGGAACGTGAGCGCCGACTTCAGCTTCACGCTGGCGGGCTTTGGGCCGTATACCGATAACGCTCCGCAGAACCTATGGAGCGCGCAGGCGGTGGCGACGGGACCGGATGGGCTATCGCACATCTTGTGGGGGAACACGGACTACCGCGCGATGCTGTGGGGCGTAGACAACGCTTTCAGCTTCAGCGTGGCGGGGTACGGGCCGTACACGGACAACGCGCCCCAGAACTTGTGGAGCGTCACCGCCGTCTCCGCAGGACCGTAGCCCATTTGAAAACAATGCGGTCCCGCTCTTCTCAGAGCGGGCCGGGGCCGGGCGAGTTTCCTCGCCCGGCCTCTTCTTTTTACGCCTTGCCTGCCATAGCCGCGCTTTCGTCCGGGTACACCACACCCAGAAAGCGAGGCACTGAGCCGTGTCTGATGAAAACAAAATCGAGTTGACGGATGACCAGAAAGAGAGGCTGATGCGCGAGGCCCTGACCGAAGCGGAGCGGGGCATGGCGGAAGGGGAGGCCCCTATCGGCTGCGTCCTGGCGATGGGTTCGGGACCGGACCTGCGCGTCGTCGCGCGCGGCTACAACCGGGTAAACGCTCTGGGGCGCAAGACGGCCCACGCGGAGATGGTGACGTTCGAGAACGCCGGGAGCCGCAAGGGTCAGCCGCCCGCCCTGCCGCTGGACGCTGAAGACGTTGTCCTGGTCTCGACGCTGGAGCCGTGCGTGATGTGCCTGGGCGCGGCAATGGAGGCGGGGGTGACGCGGGTCCTGTTCGGCCTGGAAGCGCCCGCCGACAACGGGACGCAGCGGGTCAAGCCGCCCGAAAGCCCGGAAAGCAGCGCGCCGGACATCACCGGCGGCCTTCTGGCAGGGGAAAGCCGCGCCCTGTTCGAGCGCTGGCTGGAAGGCAAGCAGGGCACGGAGCAGGCCAAATTCGTGGAGCAGCTCCTGGCATTGACGGAGTAGCCTCTGAGGGCGAACATAAGCGGTAAGGACGGACCGTGTGTTCGCCTTTTTTCATCTGTCGCCCGAGGCATCATTACCTACCCGAAAGGTATTTGTTGACATCACGGGCTTTTTTCGGTAGTATAGTCGTGTGAAGACACCGGATTATTTCGCCGTCCAAGAGGTTGCGAGACAGACCAACTATAAGCCGACGACCGAGGATTTCGGGAAGTAATGCCAGCCCGCATCCTGCGCGTCATGAAAGAGGAGGAGGGGAGGCCCGTGACCGGCAACGGGCCGGCGGCGCTCGGCGTCCGCCTCAAAGACGTAGGACTGAACGAGGACGCTCCTGATGCTACTGAGGTTAACTCCGGCGCGGGCGGAATGTCCGTAGCCGGGTGCCTGTGGACGTTGTCTGCAACCCTTCTGCCCAAGCGTTTCGAGATAATAGACCCCGAGCGTTTCCGAGGTGCGCGGGCCAGCAACAGCCAGAAGGTATGGCGCAGGGGTGATGGCCCCTATGAACCGTCACCAATTAGCACTGACCTTGACCTCCGCATTGATGACCGAAGCGAACCGCCCGGTCACGGCTCCGTCGAGCCGAACCGGCCCATGCCGATGGGCGATTACCGCGCCTCCCTTGCGGATACGCGGGACGAATGGCAGGTTGACGAAGGACACCCGAATGACTGCCCCGTCTGCAAACACTATGGATTTGAATGAGCCGAAGCCATTAGACCTGAGCGACCCAGACCTCCAGGATGCCGTGAACATCCTGATCGCGCACGAACACGCCCTGTGCCGGGGCGATGAAGATGCGGCGGATGAACTGCTCGCGGACCTGGAGCCGCACCTGTGCCGGCTGAACTGGGCGCAGAACGAGTGGCTGCGCGGCCTGTCCGGCGACCTGCACATGCTCAACGACGAAGAAGTTCTGGAACCCAATGAGCAAAGCGGGGAAGAGTATAGAAAGGCGCTGAGGAATGTTTGGGGGCTTGGAGAGAGTGCCCCGAATGACGCCAACAACTTACTGGCGCTGCTCAGGAAAGAGCAGGATGTTCTCACAAGAGACATGGTATCTTTCGGGCGCGCGAGCGCATACCGATCTCTCGGTTTCCCGCAGTTGGCACGAGAGTTTAGCCGGAACGCTGTACGGCTGGACCCAAACAATCTGGATTACCATGCGCTTCTTTCGGAAGGGCTGCCCCCCGCGCCGGAGGCGCGGTCGGTGCTGGTAAGCCGATGACCGGTGCCGTGGGTGAGTCTAGCCGATGGGCCGCCGGGAGAGCGACACGGACCATGTTCTGACGCAGGACGCTGGAGGCGGAACTGATGGTTCAGCTTATCAAGAGTCAGGTTCGAGTAATCACCGCCGCGCCGGCGATCATAACGGCGGCTATGGTCTGTGACTTCCTGCTACTGGTCACGAGCCTGGGGTTCCACTGGTGGCGGCCCTGGTGGGGCGCGGCCGTCAGCAGAGTGATGCTCGTCTTTCTGGTTTTCCTTTCCACCGCTTCAACTGCTGGGAGGCGTATACGCAAGTGGGTTCGCAGCGCTTGCGGCGTTGCGGGTTTATGAGCTGCGGCGCGAACGGAGGCACCGCACGGGCCAAACCCGTCGAGCAGCTCCCAGCGCCAACGGGGTGGGAAGGCCCCCACCCCCGGCGGTGCTCTAGAACGCGAAGGGGAGGTGCAGGCCGAGGAAGCCGCCGACGAGGGCGGCGATGCCGGCCAGCCCCGCCGCCAGGCCGAAGAACCAGACGCGGCGGCTGCGGGTCAGGGCGGCGATGGCGGACAGGGCGATGGCGATCTGGCACAGGCTCACCGAGAAGGCGAACATGTGGTGCTTCTCCATGATCTGCGCCGACTCCTCATTGTCCTTCGCCGCCTTTTCCTCGGCCTCGCGGCTCTTCGTGTCCGACTCGTCCGCCTGCTTCTTGATCTCGTCCTGCTTGTCTTTGTAGTGCCCGGACTGCTTCCGGTCCTCCTGGGCCACGGGAGAGCCAGGCGGCAGGGCTTGGGCGGCGGTCTGGTAGATCAGCGCCTTCAGCCCCTCGGCTTGGTAGTAGTTGTAGCTGTCGCTCTTGTTCGTCAGGTGCTTGACCTGTTCGCTCTTCTGGAGCAGGGCGTCGTTCTTGGCGAGCAGGGCCTCGTTGACAAGCAGGCCGGACTTCAGCGCGCCGATGGCGGCGACCACGGCCAGGATCGCCGTCGCCACTGCGATGAAGCGCGTCCAGCCGCTTTTGCCCTTTTCTTCTCCCTCTCCATGGTGCCCCTCATGCTCCTCATGGGCCTTCTCGATATGCTCCTGCGACTGTTCCAGGGGAACTTCGATCTCATCCGGCATGGCGTCCTCCGTAGGTTGGGGCTAACTCAGTGTGTTGATGGCGCGGGCGGCGAGAATGGCGATGACGGTCAGCGAGATGGTGGCCTGGATCATCATCAGCAGCTTGGCCCAGCGCGACAGCACGGCGGTGTCGGCGGGCGACAGGGCGGTGCTGGAGTTGAAGGCCAGGAACAGGTAGTCCATGAAGCCTGGCGACCAGCCGGCCTGCCCCGATTCGGCCAGCCGCTCCTCGCTCATGGTCATCTGGGGAAACAAAAAGGAACCGTGGCAGTGGCCGGGCCGCTGGTCGCGCTCGATGGGGCCGCCCGCGTCCAGGTGCCAGTACCAGAGCGCGAACACGAGGACGTTGGTCAGCCACAGCGCGCCCGCCGAGATCAGCAGTCGCTCCGGGGATTCTTTATGGATTGCCAGATGCGGGTCCACGAGGGAGCCGATCAGCTTGAGGAGCGAGGCGACCATGAAGAAGGTCTCGACCCCGGCGACGGTCAGGCCAAGAACACGGTTGATGTTATGATGCCCGCGCAGGTGCGTCAGCACTGTCGGGACGAGCAGGAAACCCACGATGGCCGCGGGCAGCCAGCGCGGGCCGAAGGACAAGGCTTTGGGCAGGATGCCGAATAAGCCGGCCCCGCCCACCAGGGCGACAAGGGCCGGCCAGCGCGGCTCGGTGTCGTCCTGGAACTGCGCGTAGCCATGACGCACCGTGTTTTGTAGGCGCTGCAAGCCCTGCCTCTTTTCATGCCCCTGCGGATCGGCCTCGGCGTTCTGGGGGTCGGTTTTTGGAAACATGAGTCCTCTCCTGAAAGAATGCCACGGATTGAAATCCGTGGCGGAAGGGCGCCACCTCACAGTCTCAGGTGAAGCTGTCCCAGCAGCGTGTAGACGCCGAAGCCCAGACCGATGGCGATGACAAGGCGGCGGACGTTGGCCTGGCCGATGCGACGGGCCGCCCCTGCGCCGACCGAGCCGCCCAGGACAGCAGCAACGGCCATCAGAGCGGCGAGGGGCCAGTCCACCCGGCGGTACAGGATGAAGGTCAGCGCCCCCACCCCGTTGATGCAGACGGCAGCGAAGTTCTTCAGGCCGTTCATGCGGTGGATGTCCGTCTGGCCGAGGAAGCCCAATGCGGCCAGCATGAGGATGCCGATGCCCGCCCCGAAGAAGCCGCCGTAGACGGCGACGCCGAACTGGAACAGCATCGCGCCCAGGGGCAGGCCCCTCCCAGACGAGGCCCCCACCCCCAGCCCCTCCCACCCCAATAAAGCCCCCGTCGGAACGGGAGAGGGGGGCCAGACAGTAACGGCAGCCTTTTCTCCTTCCGACTCCCCTCTCCCGCTTGCGGGGGAGGGGCCGGGGGTGGGGGCTTTCCCCCCGATGCGCCGCCGCACCCAGTCCTGGATCAGAAACAAAAACGTGGCCGTGAAGATCAGCCAGGGGACCAGGCGCTTGAAGACGTCCGACCCGATATGCGTGGCAAGGTAGGCCCCCAGCGCCCCGCCCAGCAGGCTCGGCACGGCCATTGTCCAAAGGTCGCGGCGCGCGCCGCCCATTTCCCGCCGGTAGCCCCAGAAGGCGCTGAGGGAGCCGGGCACGAGAGCCACCGTGCTGGTCCCATTGGCGATGATCGGGCCGTTCGGGACGCCCCCCAGCACGCCCAGCAGGGCCGGGAACGTCAGCAGCGTCCCGCCGCCCGCCACGGAGTTGATCGCCCCCCCGGCGAAGGCGGCGGCGAAGAGGAGGAGCAGATGCCAGGGGCTGACGGGCATGAAAATCGTCGTTATCTCCCGCAGAAGAGCAGCAGCAGCAGAATCATGCCGTCATTCTACCCGAAACGGGGCCGGGCAAGGCACGATTCTACGCCCCATCAGGTAAAATGAGCCATCTCAACAGGGTCGGTGCCGGATGACGACAGATCCCTCTTCTCCTGATGATACACAGGCCAAAGGACACATTGAAAAGTGAAAAAACGAACGGCACTTCAGATTTGGACGGCGCTGGGCTTTCTGAGCCTGGCCGCCGCAGGCGTTTCGCCGGTCTTCTCCCTTCCCCTGGCGGCTGCCGCTCCCCTGACGGCTGCCGCTCCCCTGACGGCTGCCACTTCCCAATCGGCGTCTGCTGCCGACGGCAAGCCGCACATCCTCGCGAATCTGCCCTACGGCACGGACTCGGCGCAGAAGATGGATGTGTACCTGCCCACGGGTTTCGCGGGCCTGCGGCCCGGCGTGGAGCTAATCCACGGCGGGGGCTGGCAGGCCGGGGATAAAGGCTTCTACGCCCCGCTGGGCAGGGCACTGGCCGCGCGGGGGTTCGTGGCGTTCTCGGTCAACTACCGGCTGACCCCGGCGGCCCGTTTCCCGGCCCAGGCCGACGACGTGCAGCAGGCCGCACGCTGGGTGCGCGCCCACGCGGGCGAGTACCATCTTGATCCCGCCCGACTGGGCGCGCTGGGCGACTCGGCGGGCGGGCATCTGTCTCTGATTTTGGGGACGCGCGACACGCGGGACAATTCCAACCCGGCCCTGGCGGCCCAGAGCAGCCGCGTCCAGTGCGTCGTGGACTTCTACGGGCCGTCGGACCTGACGACCGGGATGACGAGCGCGACGTTCGCCGCGCCCCAGACCGACGGGCAGAAATATGTCGCCCACGTCCTGCATGACCTGTTGGGCGGGACGCCGCAGGACATCCCCACCCTGGCGCGGGCCGCCTCGCCGCTCTTTTCGGTGGATGCGAAGTCGGCTCCGACGCTCATCATCACCGGCACGGACGACCCGCTGGTGCGTCCCGACCAGTCCGAGCGCCTGGCGGACGCCCTGCGCGCGGCCAATGTCGAGACAACGCTGGCGGTGATGTATAAACAGGGGCATGGGTTCCTGAACCCCGGCGACCCGCAGACCTATGGGGCGATGGCCGTCGAGTGGCTCACCCGCCATCTGAAGCCATAAGTCGAGGAACCACACACAAGAGGCAACGCAATGGCGCGAACGGAAACGGAAGTGATGGAAGGCGCGGCGGGGGGAGCGCCCCGGCGCGAGGCGGGGCGGAAGGGCGGGCCGCGCGGGCGGGCGCTGCTGGTGGGCGCGCTGGCGGCAGCGGCGACTGCCTTCCTGGTGACCTGGGCCGAGATGGTGCTCCAGACCATCAAGATCGGGTACTTGCAGTTCCCGCCTGCCGCCCTGGGCCTGCTCCTGCTGGTCGTCGCCCTGAGCCGGGGCGTCGCGCGGCTCGCCCGGCGCTGCGAGCTGACCTCGTCGGACCTGCTGGTCATCTACTGCATGTGCCTGGTGGGGGCCATGACTGCCTCGCACGGCCTGGTGGAAAAGATGGTGCCCGCCCTGGTCTATCCCAAATACGCTGCCAATAACACCAATGGCTACGGCCTTTACGACCGCTTCATCCACCCCGGACTGGTGCCCTACGCCCCCAGCGACAGCAACCCCCAGGCCGTCGCCGAAGGCTACTACAAAAAGCTGCATCCGGGCGAGGCGCTGCCGTGGGACCTGTGGCTGACCCCCATTTTAAGCTGGGGGCTGCTGGCCTTCCTGGTCCTGTTCGCCTTCTTGTGCCTGACAGCCATCCTCCGCAAGCAGTGGGTGGACTCGGAGAAGCTGGCCTTTCCCCTCGCCCAGCTTCCGCTGGAGATCGCCGGAGACCAGGACCGGCCCGCGTTCTTCCGCAACCGGCTGATGTGGCTGGGTGCGCTGCTGCCGGTCGCGGTTTATACGGTCAAGTGGCTGCACCAAGTCTACCCGTCCGTGCCGGATGTGACGATCCAGTGGAACCTGAGCGACTTCGTGACCAATCCGCCCTGGAACTCCGTCGCGTGGAGCGTCATGTTCATCCTGTCGTTTGCCGCCATCGGGTTTTTCTTCCTGCTGCCGACCGACGTCCTGTTCTCGATCTGGTTCTTTTTCCTGCTGTCGCGCGTCGAGCATGTCCTGATGGTCGCCTACAACCAGCCGACGCCCGGAATGCCCGCTTACCCGCCCGCGCTGTTCATCGGCTACCAGACGATTGGAGCCTACTTTGTCCTGACCGGCTACTTCTTCTGGGTCGCCCGCCCGCACCTGCGGCGGGTCTGGGCGGCGGCCATCGGACGCGAGAAAGCCGACGACGCCGACGAGCTGCTGCCGTACCGCGTGGCCGTCTGGGGGCTGATCGGCAGCATTCTGGCGTCAGCGGGCTGGCTCTGGCTCAACGGTATGTCGCTCTGGCTGGCCCTGTTCGAGCTGATCGTCTGCATCTTCGTCGTCGCCCTGGTCATGGCGCGCTCGACGGCTGAAGCGGGGATGCTGATGACCGAGACGACGTTCCGGCCCATTGACCTGTACCGGATGGTGGCCCCGGTCCACGCGCTGGGCGGGGCGAACCTGACGATGCTGGCCTTCTTCGACAACCTGTTCCTGCGCGACCAGCGCGGGCTGCTGCTGACGGGGATGCTGGATGCTGCCCGGATTTCGGACGGGACGCGCGTCCGCAGGAGAGCCTTCGCGGGCGCGCTGGCCCTGGGGGTCGTCATTGCGTTCGCCGTGGCCGTCCCGCTGAACATCTACCTGCCCTACCACTTGGGCGCGAACGGACACATGGACGCTTGGATGGAGCAGGGCAGCCCCGGCCTAACCCTGACCGACTACGGGCAGTATTTCAAGGGGAACGCTTTGCTGCCCAACGGCGCGTCGTGGCAAATGCCGACCTTTTTCGGCGTCGGGGTCATCCTGACAGTCTTCCTGACGGTCATGCGGACGGCCTTCTTCTGGTGGCCGCTGCACCCGCTGGGGTATGCGCTTTCCGGCTCGTGGAGCACGATCCAGTTCTGGTTCCCCTGCCTGCTGGCCTGGACGTTCAAGTCCGTCATCCTGCGCTACGGCGGCATGAAGGTCTACGGCCAGGCCCGCCCGTTCTTCCTGGGGCTGGTCCTGGGCGAGTTCGGCATCGCGGTCTTCTTCGTGCTGCTGAACGCGGTCTCGCACCAGATATCGCCTGACCACACGATCCCCGCCCCGCCTTTCCCGTGGGGGTAGGAACCCACCCCGCCGCCGGAACCCACCCCGCCGCCGGGGGCGGCGACCCTCCCCAAAGGGGAAGGCGAGGAGCAGGATCACAATGGCCTAACCTCTTCGCCCTCCCGCTTCGGGAGGGTCGCCGTCCCTGGGTTTTATTGGGGGTGGCGGCGGGGTGGGTTCTACCCCCCCTCCGACCCCGTCGTTCCCTGCGCGTCATAGGGCGTGTCGCCACGCTGGCTTTCAGGGCGACCGTCGTTCTCCACGCTGTCCGCCGCGTCCGGGTCGCGGCTGCCGCCGGCCAGGCCGGGATCGCTGTTCGGGTTCTCGGTAGGGGAGGTGTCCGGGTCCATCACGTCGAGCGAGCCGGGCAGGGGCGCCGTCCCGCCCTCGTCCATCTTGAGCGCCTCCTGCTCCCCGCGTATCTCGGCGTCCACGGTGTCGTCCCCGACCTGGTCAACGTCCATCGGATTCGTGCGGCTGTCTACCATCAGTGCGGCCTCCATCGGTAAGATGGCCCTTCTTACCCGTTCCAGGGGGTGTTCGATACCCGCGCGGGTTTGACGCCGGGCGCGGGGGCGGTATCCTGCGTACAGAACACGAGGAGGGAAGAACGATGGCAGAGGGAGACATTCACAAGGACGCGGATTTGCCGGGCTTGGGCGACCCGGAGGACCTGCCCGGCGGCGTGAGCGTGGGGGACGCCGTGCCCGAAATGCCGCCCGGCAGCGACATGAACGACGTTGCCGCGCCAGGGGATACCGTTGCTGCGCCCGGCGGCGGTCTAGCGGCGGACGACACGGCCCAGCCGACGAGCACGGCGGACACGACCGGCGACCGGGCCACGGGCCTGACGGGGCTGCGGGACTAGGTCCTATCCCCGGCGCAAGCGCCGACCCTTCCCTCCGAGGGAAGGGTGTCCCACGGCAGGTCTGCCGATTCTGTCAGAAGCCTCGCCGATCCCGGTAAGGCTCACGACAAGACGTGCCCTGGTCCCAAGTTACTTACCCTCCCCTCCGAGGGAAGGGTCGGCGCTTGCGCCGGGGATAGGAAGGGCCTACTGCGGGGCGGCACCTGCGATGATCAGGACGCCCTGGTCGGGGCGCAGGTACTTCTGGGTGGCGGCGTTGACCTGGGCTGGCGTGACGGCATTGTAGAGAATGGCCCGCTTCTGGATGTAGTCCAGGCCCAGGCCGTAGTCCTCGGCGACGACAAGCTGGCCGGCCACGCCCGCATTGGTTTCCAGCCGCAGGGGGTACTCGCCGGTCAGGTAGAGCTTGGCTTGGCTAACCTCGTCGGGCGTGATGCCGTACTGACGCACCTGGGACAAGGTCTGGCGCAGCAGGGACAGGGCGCGCGCGGCGTTCTTGGGATTCGCGCCGACGAAGACCTGGAAGGGGCCGGAGCCATGCTGGGCGTTGATGGATGAATAGACCGAGTAGGCCAGGCCGTTCTGGTCGCGGATGGTCTTGCCCAAGCGCGCGCCGAAGGTGTCGCCGCCGACGACATAGTTCATGATCTGGGCGGCGTAGAAATCCGGGTCGGTGCGCTTCAGCCCGCCGTTGTAGCCGAACAGCAGGCTGGTCTGCGGCGCGTCCGGCAGGACAATGAGCTGGGGTTTAGGCGCTTTGGCGGGCGTGGGGACGTCGGGGATGATCAGGCTGGGCGCCACTGTCGGCGGCTTGGCCCAGTCGCCGAAGGCAGCCTGCACCTGCCGCACGACGTCCGGGGCGCTTACGTCGCCGACGACGACCAGCACGGTCGTGTCCGGGCGGTAGTAGGTGCGGTAGAAAGTCTGGAGATCGTTCCGCGTGACGGCTTTGGCCGACGCGGCGCTCGCATCCAGGGTGGGCAGCCAGTACGGGTGGCCCTTCGGGTAGATGGCCTGGGCGAAAGCGATTTCGGCCTGGCTGCCCGCACCGCCCGTGCCGCCCGTGTCCTGGCGCTGCTCCTCGATGCCCGAGAGCGTCTGCGCGCGCAGGCGCTCCAGTTGGTCGGACGGGAAGGACGGCCTTCTTAACTCGTCCGCCAGGGTCGTGAGCAGGAGGGGAAAGTCGTGGGACAGGCTCGTCCCCGAGATGTTGGCCTGCTCGGTGGCCGCGCCGACGCCGACATTGGCGCCAACCGATTCCAATGTCAGCGCGAGTTCCAGCGCAGTCTTGCCGCCCGCGCCGCGCCCGAGCATGGCCGCCGTCATCCCGGCCACGCCGTACTTGCCGTCGGGGTCGTACAGGCTGCCCGCGCGGACCAGGCCGTCCAGCGCGACCGTCTTGTTGGCGTGGTTCTCCTGGACGATCACGACCAGGCCGTTGGGCAGGACAACGCGGGTCGGCCGGGCGGTTTGGCCGGGCTTGGCGGTCGCGCTCCTCCCGTTGAATGTTTTGTCCAGGGCCGCCAAAACGGCCTTCTGGCGCGGGTCGGTAACGGGCTTGGCCGAGCCGAAGTTGTCCACGACGGGCGGCGGGGGGGGAGTGGCGCCGGGCGGGAGCGGCTGCGGGTCGAAGGCGGCGACGGTGCGGTTATCCGCTGTCAGGTAGCGTTTGGCGACGCGCTGGACGTCGGCGGGCGTGACTTGCTTGATCTTGTCGAGATAGGTGTCCAGGTAGCGGGGCTGGTTGATGGCCGCGTACAGCCCGAGCTGCCCGGCCTGGGCCGAGACGCTGTCGTTCTGGTAGACGAAGTTGGCGTTGATCTGGCGCACGGCGCGCGCGAGTTCCTCTGAAGAGACCGGCGTCGTCTGCATTCGGACCACTTCGGCTTCCAGCGCTTTCTCGACGACGGCAGGGGCGACACCCGAACTGGGCGTGGCGTCGAACTCGAACAGGTAAGAGTCACGCTGGTCGCTGCTGCCCGCGCCCGCCGACTGGGCCAGCCCTTTCTCCACCAAGTCCTGATACAGCCGCGCGCTGCGCCCGCCGGACAGGACGGTGGAAAGGACATCGAAAACCAGGTGGTCTGGGTCGCCCGTCGCGGGGACGTGGTAGCCGATCAAAAGCTGCGCGGTCGTGCCGGGACGCTTGAGGATGACGCGCCGCTCGCCGCGCTGGGGCGGCTCGGGCGTGATCGTGCGCTGCTCCAGCGTCCCGGCAGGGTAGACGCCGAAATACTTCTGGCAGACGGCCAGCGCCTTTTTGGTGTCAAAATCGCCCACCATGACAACGACGGCGTTGTTGGGCAAATAGTGACGCCGGTAGTAGCCGTAGATGATGTCGCGGCGGCCTGCGACAGCCTCGACGTCCGTGCGCCAGCCGATGACCGGCCAGTGGTACGGATGGGCGGTGAAGGCGGCGGGCAGGAAAGTGTTGGTGTACAGGTCGTAGCCGGGGCTGTTGCCGTCGCCTTCGAGTTCCGAGCGGACAACGGTCATCTCGTGGGCCAGCTCGGCCGGGTCGAACCGCGAGTTCTCCATCCGGTCTGCCTCGATGTGCGCGGCCAGCTCCAGCCGGTCGGCGGCGACCTCCTCGTGGTACTCGGTGAAGTCCGGGCCGGTGGAAGCGTTGATCTGGCCGCCGTTGGATTGGAACAGGTGGTCAATCGCGCCGGGGGGCAGGTCGGTCGTTCCTTTGAACATCATGTGTTCCAGGATGTGCGACAGCCCGGTCTGCCCGCTAACCTCGTTGCGCGACCCGACTTTGTAGTAGACGCTGAAATAGACGACGGGTGCGGCATGGACCTCTTTGGAGAGGATCGTCAGCCCGTTCGCCAGCAATGTCTCGGTCGTCATCTGGGCCTTGTCGTAGGTCTGGGAGACGACGGCGCCATAAGAACCCACCCCGGCTCGCAGGCTCGCCACCCCAAGCACTGGCGCCCCGGAGGGTCCCGGAGCGGGAGGGGGAAGAGTCCCGGACAAGACCGTGCGGCCTAAACTCTTCGTCCTCCCCTTTGGGGAGGACCCCTGCGAAGCGGCTTGCCGCGAAGCAAGGAGGTGGGTTCCGGCGGGGGGAGCCGCGTGGGCGGACAGGGCGCAGGCCGGCAGCAGGGCGGCCAGCAGTTTAGGAAGGTGACGCATCAGAGTCGTGTTTCTCTTTCTGTGTGCGGAAAATTCATGTTCTCTACGCGGGAAACGCGGCAGCGGGTTCCGGTGGGCCAAGAAGGTCAAGCTAGAGCGGGCGGCGGCAGCGCAGGCAGACGGGTGTTCCGGCGGGATAAGACTCATTGCAGAAGGTGCAGTACGGGCCGCTCTCGTCCGTGACCAGCCCCTCGTCCGGCTCCTCGCCGGGCGCGAGCCAGCCCTCATACCGGGCATCACGCAGGCGGCGCAGGTCGTAGGGCGCGTCCCGCCGCCGCTGCCGCCAGGCCCAGACGGCGTAGGCGAGGGCCAGCCCGAGCAGCAAGGCGGGAATCAGGGCCTCGAAGACTTCATACAGGCGGAAGGCCATATGGCATGGTAGCACGTCGGCGGGGCGGGTGTCAAGCGATGAAGGAGCACGCAACTTTCTTGACGCTGCCGTGTCTCACGAAGCATGAAGCATCCGATATTGCCGGAGGATGGATATGCCGACGTGCGCCACGAGTGGGGGGAGTGCCCGCAGTGCCGCTCGGTCATGCTGCCGCTGGGCGAGTACGAGATTGACAGGGACAGCGAATTTCCCGCAGTGGAAGCCGATGCCTGGTCATTTTTCGTGTGGGGCTGGGGAGTTTTCGTGTACAACTTCCTGTTCGCCCTGGCGGCCTACGAGGGCCGCAGGCGGCGGCTGGCGGCCCTAAAACGGAGCGCGCTGCCCCGCTTCGCGAACAGCCTGGTCTGCCCGCGCTGCCTGCATGTTGCCGCGAAGACCTGAATGCGGGCCTATCGGGGGCGGATGCGGAGGTCGTCCTGGAGGGTCTGGCGGCGCTGGAGACGCCAGCCCTGCGGAGTCTGCACCCACAGGTCGCGCACCCACAGGTCGTCAGTGAAGGCGCCGCGCAGCTTGGCGAAGAGGATGCGCTTTTCGCCGACCCCGCTGGCGTGCATCTTCATCTCCGCCAGCATTCCCCCGGTGGGCGTCGCCAGGAGGCTCTGGAGGATGTAGCGGCTCTGGATGGTTTTCATCTGGCCAAGCTGGTCCCGATACCCCCGGCGCGTCTGCTCCTTGTTTAGATGGGCGCCTTTCTCGTCAATGTCCAGGTAGTCGTCGGTAAAGTAGGCCATGAAGCGGGGCAGGTCGTGCCGGCTGAAGGCCGCGTTGAGTCCGTCATAGGCGGCCTGGATGGCGGCCTGGTCGGCGGCGGCCGGAGGGGGCGCGGGGGGCGTAGCGGACAGGGGCGCGGCGGTGAGCACGAGGGCGACGCACAGGAAGCGGACCAGCGGACATGGGGGGTAGGGGCGGCGTTTCACGAGGTCTGAATTCCCCACGGCGGGCGACCTTAAACCCTTCCCAAATGGTTTCAGGGACAGGCCCCGCCATTCGTCCCGGCGGGGACAAACGGTGCGCCCCCCGTTTGAAGCCCGCTGATGACGTCCGAGGCGGAGCGGGGGGACGGGGTGCCCGCCGTGACCGGGAACCGAACCCACTTGACGTGGCCGTCCAGGAACGAGACATTGGAGCCGCCCGAATGGCGGACGGAAATGGCGTCGTCGAAAAAGAGGCTCAGGTAGGCGTCGTTGGTGGACCCGGTCGTGTGGCCCTGGAAATCGGCGTCCTCCTCGCCCAGCAGCAGGAGGGACGCGGGCGCATCGAAGGCCGCCAGCGACTTGCCCTGTCTCGGCTGCGGGGCGTTCGCGGGGTTCTCGGCGCAGGAGTTGACGGCGTAAGAGTTGCCGGAAAGGCGGCTCTGGCCGTCATCCGGGCAGAGGTACACCTGCGGGCTGCGGACGAATGGGTACAGGCTGCCCTGGGTCACGTCGAAGATGGCCGGGGTCGGGCTGGCCCCGAACACACGGTACAGGACCCAGCCGCCGCCGGCGTTCGCGCCCATCGGCCCGTCCGTTGCTCCCGGCAGAAGCTCATCGTTGTCCTGCGTGTACTGGGTGAAGGCCATCGTGAGCTGTTTCAGGTTGGACTGGCAGGCGGCGCGGCGGGCGTTCTCGCGCACCTTTTGGAAGACAGGAAAAAGGAACGCGGCGAGAATCGCGATGATGGCGATGACGACGAGAAGCTCGATCAAGGTAAAGCCGGGCGTGGATGCCTTCATGCCCGCGCGTCTGTAGATTGGCTTTTGGGATACGGCGTAGGTCATGGTGTCCTCCCCTTTCTTCCCTGTAACGGAAACGGCGGCGAAGGTTCGCGGAATGACTAGATCGCCCCCCGGCCCCCCAATTCTGGTGCCCCCAAAATTGGGGGTCAGGGGGCGATCCTGTCAATGCCCACCGAAGAAATAGGCGGGATAGCCGCTGCGCTGCAAGGCCACGGCGGCGCTGCGCGCGTCTTTGGGCCGGCGAAAGCTGCCGGTCACGACCACATAGACAGTCTTCCCCTGCGCGTCGGCCATCCGCTCGGGCACGGCCGGGTAGCCGCGACGGCTGAGGGCGTCGGCGAGGACAGTGGCGCTTCGGGAAAACGCAAAGTGGGCGGCGGCGACGTGGTAGGTCAAGGCCGGGGCGGGAGATTTAGCCGTGCGGCGCGGAGCGCGGGCCGCGGGTCTTAGCGGTGCTCTTCTTGGCGACGGCAGGCTTGCGGTTCGGGGAGAAGGCAGCGCGGCGGCAGCGGCAGGCAGCGCCTGGGCCACTGCGCTTTGGACCACTGCGTTTTGGGCCACCGTCTGCCGGGCGGGCCTGTCCACAGTGATCTCGATACGGCGTGATGTGACGACATCTTGACGGCTGCCGAGAGCAGTGGCGGTGAACTCATAGCGGCCGGGCGTGGTGGGAGTCCAGGGTGTGCTGTACAGGGTGCCCTGAGTGAAGGAAAGCATGGACTTTTGCCCACGCCCGCGCCGAATGAACAACGTCAGGGTCGAGATCTGGCCGTGTGGCAGCGTCGCAAAGGTGGTGAACGTCACAGCGTCCCCCACTTTGACGTGCCGCCCCGCGCTCGTGGAGGCCAGGGTGATCGTCAGCGGCACCGCTCCCACAGCCGCCCCCGCGCTCGGCGTCGCCGGAGCCGCAGGCGGCGCGGAAACGGAGGAGGACGGCGGCGCAGGCAGCGGGGAGCCGTCCACCGGCACGGGCAGGGCCGTGTCCGGCGTCTGCGCCTGCGTGGGAGCCGCCAGCGGCGACTGGACGACCGGCCTGCGCCGGGCGACCAGGAGGGCGGACGCCACGAGCGCGAGCAGCAGGCCGACGGCGACCAGGGCGGGAATGTGCCAGGACGCCCGTCGCGCCTGGACAGCGTGGACGGGGTCCGGCACGACAGGGTCGTCGTGGTCCGCCAGATGCGCGGCCGCAGCCGCCTCGGCGAGCAGGGCCGGGTCCACGCGCGGGGCATTGGGCGCGGCGGATCGGGCGCGCACGGGCGTCAAAGGCTGCCCGCAGTTGATGCAGGTTTCGTTTTCCTCGGCCTGGGCGATCTGGCAGCGAGGGCATTGCAGAGGCATGGGGTCCTACTCTTGAGCTTTGGGGTCTGTTGCCCTCTTCATTCGCCCCCGAAGGGCGTAGTTCCTCTTTTCCGGCCCTTCCGCCAGGGAGATGAGACCTCTTGCATCAGCTCCGGCCCGGAAGGGCCGGGCTAGGCTTATGCCTCGCGTTCGCCAAGAGCGGGTGTGGAGCAGGAAGCAGCGGCCCCAGGGGCGGGTCGCTCTTTTATTGCCGATTTCACCCCCCGCGACGAATTTTGTAACCTCATTGTAATCTCATGTGCTGTCTAGCCTACTTTCCACTTCTATTTCTGGTCATAATGGGTATATCATCCGAGATAGAAGCCGCGAGGACGCGCCCATGCCGCAAGCCATCTCCCCACGTATCCCCCTCCAGATGATGACCGCAGGCTTCCGCGCGACCCGACTGAGGATGACGGAGTAAAACCCATGATCGTTGTGATGGCTGCGTCCGGCAGCGCGGACGGGGTCCGCTCGCCCAAGCAGATTTGGTGCTTCTCGGCTGCCGACGCGCGCCGGGCGACCGATGCCCTGCTTGCCCAGTACCGGGCGGAGGACGCTGTAGAAGTATTTTCCGTGGACTTCCCCGAAGTGAGCGAAACCGCCTTGCGGAGCGAGTCGTGGCGCAAAACGGCGGAGGACTGCACACGGATAGCGCTGGCGATGTACCTGAAGCACCAGCAGGCGCCCCCCGCACCGCGCGAGGAATGGGACGGACCGCTCGGCGAAAACTCACTCCGGCATGCGGCGTGAGGGACCCGGCAGCATCTTCCCGGCAGCATCTCTCCGGCACTGGAAGTGCCGGGCTACAAGATAGGAAGGTGCTCCGCGACTGAAGAACGGTTGCCGTCAACTCGTTCCGTAGTGCCGGAGGCACTTTCACTGGGAGTAGACCGGCACTTCCAGTGCCGGGATAATGGACCTCACCCCGCGTCGAAATACGCCAGCAGATTGGCTTCCGCCGCCCAGACCTCCTCGAACAGCGCCTGGGTGTTTTCCAGCGACAGGACGCTGCGGGTCAGTGGGTCCAGCAAGCACGCCTGGAAAGCCAGGCGGCGGTCGCGCTCCAGCACGGCCCGCACGGCCAGTTCCTGCACGGCAATGTTGGACAGGTTCAGGTGGGCGAGTTGGGGCGGCAGGGCGCCGACATGGCAGGGATGAACGTCCGCCCGGTCGGTCAGGCACGGCACCTCGACGCAGCAGCCGACGGGGAGGTTGTCAATTAGCCCGGTATTCATCACATTGCCGTTGAAGGCGAACGGCTTGCCCGTGGTCATGGCGTGGATGATCTCGGCGGCGTACTCGCCGGACAGCTCCAGCGTCGGCAGCGGCGCGTCCTCCTTTTCCCCTGCCCAACGGTTCGTCTCCTGCTCCGAAGCGATCCACTGATCCAGGCCATACCGCTCGCGCAGTTCTTCGGTCCGCCGGAAGTACGGGTGGTACTCGGAGCAGTGCTTGGTGGACTCGGTGACGAAGTAGTCGAAGAAGCGCATCATCTCGAACCGCACCCGGTCTTTTCCTAGTGTCTCCGGGTCGTCCAGGCACGCCCGCAGGCGCGGGTACAGGTCTTCCCCGCCCTGCTTCAGTTTCAGGAACCACGCCTGGTGGTTGATCCCCGCCACATGATAGGTCAATTCCTCATACGGCACGCCCAGATACCGCGCCAATTCGCGCGACGTGCCCTGGACCGAATGGCACAGGCCGACATTGGCGACCGACGATGCCGCCGAGTGCAGCCAGGTCAGCATCGCCATCGGGTTGGTGTAGTTGAGCAGCAGGGCGTCCGGGCAAAGCGCCTCCATGTCCCGGCAGATGGCGAGCTGCACCGGGGCCGTCCGCAGGAACCGGAAGACGCCCCCCACCCCGATGGTGTCCGCGACCGACTGGCTCAGGCCGTACTTTCGATACGGCAGATTCATCTCCGCCGTGAACGGGAAGCCCGCATAGGCTGGCCCGCCGACCGAGACGGAGGCGACGACGAAGTCCGCCCCTTCCAGCAGCGTCCGCCGGTCCGTGGACGCCTCGACGCGGGCGGGCAGACCGTGCCCGTCTATGATGCGCTGCACATAATGGGCCACGCGCTCCAGCTTCTCGGCGTTCGTGTCGCACAGCGCGATGACCGCCCCCTCCTGCAAGGCCGGGAACGCCAAAATGTCCCGCGACAGCTTCCCCCCGAACTGGCTCCCCGCTCCGATAATGACGACTTTGATCAAGGCTCAATCCTCTCTGACGATGGTTCCGTGATGGCAAGGGGCAGTTTCCCCACCCGCCGGGAATTCTCCTGCTGGGGAGGGGAGCAGGAGGAACCGGCGCTGGAAGTGCCAGCTTACTAGACGTGAAAGTCGCTATGCGGCTGGTGACAAGTGTCTACAGGCTGTTTTTCTGTGCCGATTCCTCGCTTTGCACGCACTCAGGGAGGCAGCAAAAAAGCGGCGGCCCTTTCGGGCTGCCGCTTTTCATCACAAACCTGCTCACTTCGGGTTAGTCTTTGTCAACGTCAACCTCATGCAGTGGGCGGTAGATATATTGGTTGACGGCGTCCTTCAAATCAACCATTTGTTCCGCGATGCTCTGATATTCCTTCAGCAGACTCTCAGAGAATTTTGACGCTTCCTGGGTCATCAGCATCTCCATCTTCAGGTTCTCATCACGCTCCTGCTGGGTCGGGGCGGATGTCATGTCCTGCATCCCGCTTGCCGCGAACTTCTTTAATTTCAGTTCCAGCGGGATCATCTTCGTTTGCAGTTCGATCAGTTGCGGCAGAGCCGCATGGATCAGCGGATAGTAAGCGTTTCGGATATTGCTGATCGCCGCCATCAGTTGTATCTCCAAGTCTTTGCTGCGGAGATAGGTGCTGACTTTAACAACTGCTATTTTCACATCTAAAAACAGTTGCTTGTCTTCCTCGTAAAAAGGCTGTATCTTGGCGTCGGAGGCTGACAGCATCGCGAAGTCGGTGATAAATGTTTGGAGGCCATATTCCCATTTTTCGACGGCGACGCGGAAGGTCAGGAGTTCGAGGCGCTCTTCGGTTCGCAGACCTTTTTTCAGGTCCAACGACGTTTTCCCAATCTCTGCGATCCTGCTGGCGAGGCTGTCTTCAACACGCTCCAGCCGTTTTTCTTCCCGACCGGCAAAGGCTTCTATCCGTTTTTCGAGATAGGCTTTCAGAAAGTAAGCCAGGACGACAAGAACAACCACTGGAACGGATGCGCCCTTTATAAGCTCTAGGATATCTTTCGGGTTCATATGTGTCCTCCTAGTTGAAGTTTGAGTCGGAACTGGGACAACAGTGCGGCGTTCGCGGCGGTGGTGCAAAGGAAGGCCGGAGCGCTGTAATATATCACATAGTAAGCGTCCTGTCAATACTCGGCGAAGTTTTTTGGCCCTTGGTGAAGTGGAGCGGGCAGCGGACTTTCTAACGGGTGCCAGGAAAGCTACCCGTATGGTATAACGGAAATCGGAGAAAAATCATGTCAACCTTTGATTCTGCACCTTTCGTCTCCGAAGGGGATGCTCAAACGCCTGCCCTGTTCGATGAAGTCCGGGACGGCCTGGGGACGGCGGAGATGTCTTTGGAGGAGATGGTCTTGGAGATGCGGAGGATTCGTGAGAGCAGCGATGACGCGGGCGAAGTTATACGCCTGACCTGAAGGCTGGGGTTTCCCCGTCTATAATAGGCGCATCAACGAAGCGACGGCGGGAACGCGGGGGACAGGACCATGCAGCAGGCGATTTACAACACCATCCACGGCATCGGCATTCAGACGGCGACGAACAGGCCGGCGGGGAGCCGCCGGGCGCGGCTGGGACGGCGGGGGGCGCAGTGCTGGGACTTGGTGGGGGTGCTGGCGCTGATGGCGTCGGGCGCGGCGTATGGCGTCCTGGCGCTGGCAGGGTTGGCGTGAGCGGGTTGCGTTTTCTTGTCGCCTTTGGTACACTGTCCGCATGACTACGCCGGGAACGGGGAACTCGCGCGAAGGGAAGTATTGCCCGCGCTGCCGGACCATGACCTTCCGGGACCGGGAAGTCTGCGAACACTGCGGGCACCAGTTCCGCACGGGCCTGGAGACGGGCTTGGGGACAGGCCTGGGCGCTTCCCCGCTGGATGCGCCCCTCATGGACGAGGCCGCGCTGCACCGGACGATGCAGTTCACCCTGCCGCCGCTGCCGCCGCGCGCAGTCGTGGCCGCGCCCGAAGCGGACCCGGCGGCGGTGAACCTGCCGCGCCGACGCGGCGTGCCCGTCATCGCCCTGGCGGCGGTGGGAGTGGGGCTGGCATCAGCCGGTGCGGTCGCTTACCTCCACTTCGCGCCGACGGCCCGCGCCGCGAGGCCCTCCCCGGCGGGCGTCTGGGAGACCACACCCGCCGGCCGCGCCTCCCCGGACGCGCGCCTGCGGCTGGCCCTGCGGGACGACGGGGGCGGCTCGTTCTCCTGGGCCGCCAGCAGCGCTCCGCTGCGCTGGCGGCTGGACCCGGACGGCAGGCTGGTCCTGAGCATTCCCCCGCCCGACGCGACCACCGATCCTGTTTCCGGCACGCTGATCACGATCCTGGACAGCCACCCGTGGCTGTGGCGCGTGGACCGGACGCAGCGCCGCCTCATCATCGGCACCCTGAGATTCACGGAGAAAATATGAAATTCACGGAGAAACCATGACCCACAAACATTGGCCCTGCGGCCGGCTATTGGTCGCCGCCTTGCTGCCGCTCCTCCTGGCGTCCGCCCTGCCGGCGCGGGCCGCTGACGCGCCGGACAAAGGCGGCGCTTCCGGCTCGGGGGCCGCTGACTCGTCCGGCGGGGGCGACGCGCTGACGCCGGACCGGCCCGGCTTCACGAACGGCAGCGATACGGTCGCGCCGGGCCGGGTCCAGATCGAGATGGGGATTACGCGCACCAAAGACGCTTCGGCCAATGGCGGGCGGCAGGCCACCGATGCGCCGCAGGCGCTGATCCGCACCGGCCTGAACGACAAGACCGAGCTGCGGCTGACGCTGCCAGATTACATCTGGCCGTCGGGCGGCGAGTCGGGCTTTGGCGACGGAGCGGTCGGCCTCCGCTATAAGTTCTACCAGAGCAAGGACGGCAACACCAAGCTGGCCTTGACGCCTTCCCTGTCCGTGCCGGTTCGCTCCGCCGTCACGTCCAGCGGCCACCTCGACCCGACCCTGAGTTTGAACGGGCAAACCACGTCGGGGGCGCGCTGGAGTCTCCAATCGAACCTGATGCTGTCCTACCCCACGCAGAACGGCGGGCGCGTCACGGATTACACCGCGTCCGGGGAGGTCAGCTACGCCCTGAGCGGCCTGCTGTCCGTGTACGGCGACTATTATTACGACGCGCCCGTGGGCGGCCCGCCTTCCCCCATCGCTGACGGCGGGTTCACCTACCGGGTGGGCAAGAACATCCAGCTTGACATCGGCACGGGGCGCGGCCTGGGCGGGAATGCTCCGGTCCAGTTCTACGGCGGCGGCGTGGCGGTGCGGTTCTAGGCGGATAGTTTAAGCGAACGCCGCCTGCCATCGGGTTAGCTCGCGCATCAGCCGCAATGCCCACCCGACCTCCCGGAACATGCCGGAAGCGTGCTGCCGGGCAAGTCCCTCGTCATCCAGCAGAACGACCCAGCCGCCGAGGGACCAGAGCGGCTGGCGCGCAATCGCGAGGGGCAGTGCAGCGCGCTCTGCATGGGAAAGAGGATCGGCCAGGCCTTGATCATAGGCGGCCACAAGGGCACGGAGGCGCCCCAAGCTGTCGTCCGACAGAGGATCGTCGGCAAAGGTCGAATCCGCGAAGTACAACGTGAGCGCAAGATCATCAACGCGGGCGCGCTCGCCCATGAAGTCGAAATCGGCGACGAGCGCCACCCGGCCCTCGCGGAAGAGGACGTTGTTGTCCCAATAGTCGCCGTGGACCAGTTGGCGCGGAAGCGCCGGGGTGAAATCCTGCTCGGCGGCGGCGACGAGGCGGGCCAGTTCCTCCGCATCGTCCGCCAGCCGCGCCTCGGCAGGCGAAGGCCCCCATCCCCGGATTCGCTGCGCTCCCCGCAGCGTCCCACCGAGCGCGTCCTGCGGCGCGATATGGTTTGCAAACATCGGGGTTTTGCCGTCCGCGTTCACCTCAACCCCCCGCAAGAGCGTGTGGATTCGGCCCAGCAGCCCGAGGCCGCTCCCAAGCCGCTCCCAGGTGTCCATCGCCTCGTCCCACGCGATGAACTGCTCGACCTCGGCGAGCCTTCCCTCAGCGACGCACCACGAGCGCCCGTCGCGCGTCGGCACCGGCAGGGAACAGGGGACACCGGCGGCGGCCAGATGATGCCGGACGAGCTGAATGTCGGCGAGTCGCGCCGCCGTCATGTAGGGGCGGTAGACGCGGACGACGTAACGGGCGTTGTCCCGGCAGACGAGCAGGTTGAGGCTGGAGGAGCCGCCGAGGTCGCGCCAGCCCTGTGTCCCCTCAATTCCATAACCGTCGCGCAGCGCCTCAAACAGCGCGCGCGACGGCGTCGCGCGCAGGCCGCGCCGCCCGCCTCCCGCATCATCCATTGAGCACTCCTGGCGTCTTGTTCCTCGTCCGCCCGCGCGATTCCTGCCTTTGACGGGCGCATTGCAACTTTTCGGGCGGGCGCGGGTCTCATGTCTCAGAAGCCAGCAAAGGCGGCCCCTGCCTTGCTGAGAACGGAAGCCGCTCCATGAGTGCAGCCTTTGGTATTGAAGCCCACGGACTATCCAAAGTCTTTCCCGACAAAAAGCGCGGCGCGGTGGTCGCCGTGGATGCCGTCTCGCTGTCCTGCCGGCCGGGCGAGATTTTCGGGCTGCTCGGCCCGAACGGGGCCGGCAAGACCACCCTGCTCCGGCTGCTGGCGACTATCCTCCAGCCCACCGGCGGCACGGCCACGGTGGCTGGCTTCGACGTCGTCCGCCAGGCGCAGGACGTGCGCCGCAGCATCGGCTACATCTCCAACTCCGCCGCCCTGTACGAGCGCCTGACGCCCCGCGAAATGATCTCCTACTTCGGCCGGCTCCACGGCCTCGCCCCCGACGAGGCGGCGCGGCGCATGGAGCGGCTGTTCACCGAATTGGACATGCGCGAGTTCGCCGACCGCCGGTGCGATAAGCTCTCGACGGGCCAGAAGCAGCGGGTCGCCATCGTGCGGACCCTGCTGCACGAGCCGCCCGTTTTATTCTTCGACGAGCCGACCAACGGCCTGGACGTGCTGACCGCCCGGACTATCATCCGCTTCATCAAGCGCTGCCGGGACGAGGGCCGGACGGTCGTCTTCTCGACGCACATCATGAGCGAGGTCGAGGCCCTGTGCGAGCGCATCGCGATCATCTACCAGGGCCGGGCTGTCGCGGTCGGCACACCCGAAGAGCTGCGCGCGCAGACCGGCGAGCAGCTCTTCGAGCGCGTCTTCCTGCGCCTGATCGGAGAGGACCCAGACGAATGACCAAGCCCCCCATTTCCGCGCCCCGCAAGGCGCGGCGAGGCGGCCTGATCGGCGCCATCTTCCGCAAGGAGTTCCGCGAGACCTTTCGGGAGCGGCGCACCATCATGGCCGTCGTCATCGGCCCGCTCCTGCTCACGCCTGCCCTGTTCGCCCTCATGGGCACCCTATTCAGCGGCCAGGCCCAAAAGGCGCAGGCCCGCACCTACGCCGTCGGCGTCATCGGCCCGGCGTCCGTCCCTGCCACTATGCGGGCCGCGCCGCACCTGCGGTTCATTCCCGCGACGCGGGCCGACGCCGAGCGGCAGATTCGGACGCACCGCCTGGACGCGGCGGTCATGCTGCCGCCCGACTTGGAAGCCAGGCTGGCGGCCGGGGACACAGCCCCTTTAGAGCTTTTGGACGACGCCGGGGACTCAAACTCGCAGGCAGCCGCCGCCCGCCTCCGGGCTGTCTTTTCCCAGGCGGGGCAGGCCGTCGTCGCGCGGCGGCTGGCCGCGCGCAATCTGCCGCCCGGCTTCGCCGCGCCGTTCCGTGTGGTGGAAACGCCCATCAAATCCGGCGGCAGCGCGGGGATGCTGGTCCTGTCGTCCCTGCTGCCTTACCTGCTCATCATCTCGGCTTTCAGCGGGACGATCTACGCCGCGTTCGACCAGGTGGCGGGGGAAAAGGAGCGCGGGACGCTGGAAACATTGCTGGTCTGCCCGGTCTCGCGCCGGGACATCGTGCTGGGGAAGTTCGCCGTGATCGTCGCCGTCTGCCTCATCAGCAGTGTCCTGACGATTTTGGGCCTGGGGATCGCCTTCGGCAGCGGCCTGCACGCCTTCGCCTGGCTGGCGCAGGGCGGGGTGCGGCTGGGCGGCGCGGCGGTGGGGGTCACCCTGCTGGCCCTGCTGCCGATGTCCGCCCTCTTCGGGGGTCTGCTGCTGGCCGTCTCCACCTATGCGCGCAACCAGAAGGAGGCGCAGACCCTGCTCGGGCCGCTCTTCACCTTGATCATGGTCCCTGCCGTGATGTCCATGACGATGACCTCGGACATCGCTCCTTCCCTGGCGCTGGTCCCGGTCCTGAACGCCGCGCTGATCATCAAGCAGGCGCTGGCCGGCAGCTTCGACGCGGGCTTCATCGCGCTGGCCTTCCTCGCGTCGCTCGTCTACGCCGCCGCGTCTCTGGTCTTCGCCACGCGCCTGTTCCAGAACGAGGCCGTGCTGATCAAGGCGTGACGGCCCCCTCGGCAGGAGACCCCCTACCCCCCAATAATGGGGGAACCGGAAAGGACTACGGCCTTTCCCCCTCTTTCTCCCCCATTATTGGGGGCCGGGGGGTCCTGCTCCCCAGGATTTGGGGCTTTCCACAGCCCCGGTGCGGGAATGGAGCGCGGGAGGGATTGCCGGGCCGCGCGGCGAATAGATCGGCGGGAGACAGTTCCATGAATCTACGCCGCGCCGCCCCTGTTGTCTTTGTCGCGCTCTGCCTGGGCCTGAGCGCGCTTGTCCTGCGCCGCCAGATCGCCGCCCACCCGGTCTCCCGGACGATTGCCGCGCCGGGTGAACCCGCCGGCCGGGAAGGGCCGGTTGATCCCGGCCAGCCCGCCAGCCTGAAGGGATGGCACGTCGCGGCGGCGCCGGCGCGGCGCGCGGCGCAGGCTACGGTCGCAAGTCAACTGGCCGCCATTCGTGCCGGCAACGCCGACGGGGCGTGGTTCTATCAGAGCCGCAGCCTGCGCCGGAACTTCCCTTCCGCGCAGGCGTTCGTGAAAATGATTGCGCGGGGCTACCCCGAGTTCGGCCACGCCATATCTGAGGAGTTCGGCCCGGTCTGGGTGAACCCCGCAGGCGACCACGCGGCTGTCACGGTGATGGTGCGCGGCGAGAACGGCCATCTGGCACGCGGGTACTACCTGCTTGTCCGGGAAGACGGTGGGTACAAGGTCGCCGCCGTGGGGGGCGGGCGGACGATCAACTAGGCGGCGCTTCCGGCCCCGGCAGAGCCGGGGGATCGGATTCCAGAAAGGCGAGGACGCAAGCGGGGTCCCATTGCGTTCCTGCGCCTTGCTCCAGAAGGCGCCGCGCCTCCGCCGCCGCCATGCCCTTGCGGTACGGACGGTCGGCGGTCATGGCCGAATAAGCGTCGGCGACGGCCAGCAGCCGGGCCATGGGCGGGATGGCCTCGCCGCCCAGCCCGCCCGGATAGCCCATCCCGTCCCAGCGCTCGTGGTGGTGACGGATCGCGTCCAGAACCGCCTCCAAACCCGGCACGGCGGCGACAACGGCGGCGCCGATGTTCGGGTGCCTCTTGACCGCTTCGAACTCCTCTTCCGTGAGCCGCCCCGGCTTTCGCAGGATCTGGTCGGGGACGCCGATCTTGCCGACGTCGTGCAGCAGGGCGGCCACGGCCAGCGTGTGCCGGTCGGCTTCGATCAGCCCGAGCCGACGCGCGATCTCCAGGGCGTGTGTCATCACGTCTTCGGAGTGCCGCCGGGTGTAGCGGTCTTTGTTGTCCACCGCCGTCACCAGCGCGTCCAGCATGGAGAAGCCCTCGACGGACTCGCGCATCGCGCCGCGCACCCGCTGGGCCTCGGTGTCTGCCCCCGCCCCGGTCTTGGCCCGCAGCAGGCGCTCGTCGGCGATCTGCATGACGGCGAGCCGGGTCGGGGCCTCGGCGGGAAACAAGGCGATGCCGACTGACAGGCCGATGGGGATGGCGCTGCCCGCGCCGGGGGGCCGGTAGCGAATGTCGCCGATGCCCGACGTCAGCCGCGCCTGCACCGCCTCCACCGTGGTGTCCGGGCCGACGTCGGGCATCAGCAAGGCGAACTCGTCGCCGCCGAAGCGGGCCAGGATGTCACCCACGCGGCAGGCGGCCCGCAGGACGCCCGCAACCTGACGCAGCACTTCGTCGCCCACGACATGGTTATAAGCGTCGTTGAAGAACTTGAAGTTGTCCAAGTCCAGTACGGCAATCGCCAGCGACGTGCCGCCCTGGTGCGCCCGTTCGGCTTCTTCCTCCAGACGTGCGTGAAAGGCCCGGTGGTTCAAAAGCCCCGTCAGCGGGTCGCGCTCGGCCTCGGCGCGCGCCTCCTCCAGAAGCTGCTTATGCTCGGTCACGTCGTGGTAGACAGAGAAAATGGCCTCTTCCCCCCGGTAGACCATCCGCTGGAACGCGCCGCTGGCCCAGAACTCCGCGCCGTCCACCCGGCGCAGCCGGCATTCCCAGTGGCTCACATGGTCTCTCTCGATCAGCGCCTGTTGCAGCGCCTCGCGATCCGTCGGCACGGCGTAAAACTCCAGGGAGTGCTGTCCGACGACTTCTTGCTGCGGCGCAATGCCAAACAGGCCGCGAACATGACGGTTGGCATAGAAAACCAGGCTGTCTTCCCAGCGGGTGATCGTCATGGGGACGGGACTTGCCTCGGCGACCGCGCGCAGCCAGGTCTCGCTCTCGCGCAGGGCGGCCTCACTTTCGCGCAAGGCGGCCTCACTTTCGCGCAGGGCGGCTTCGGCCTGCCGGCGGGCGGTGATATCCTTAGCGATGCCGTAGACGCCGACGACCGCCCCGTCCACGACGACGGGGACTTTGGCGATGTGGAGCGCGACGCGACGGCCGTTCTTGTGGCGGATGGTGATCTCATCGTGCTGCGGAGTCCCCCGCACGGCCTTCTGGAACAGCTCCTGCGTTCTTTGCTGGTCTTCGGAAACCACGAGGGGCAGGAAGTAAGTATGCCGCAGCTCCTCCGGGTCGTACCCGGAGACCGTCCGGCAGGCCGGGTTGGCATCCACAAACCGCCCCTCCAGGTCAAACGTGAACACCGCGTCCACATTCTGCTCGAAGAGAGAACGGTAGCGCTGCTCGTTCTCTTCCAGCCGCCGCCGGGACTCGCGCTGCTCAGTCACGTCTTGGAAGAAGATGGAAAGGCCGTCCGGGGCGGGATAAACCCGACACCCGAACCAGCGGTCGGCAGGGAAGGACGCTTCCCATTGGAAGGCCGCCCCTGTGCGCGCCGCTTCGTGGCAGGCCGCATGGAACCCGGCGCCGAAGTCATCGGGAAATTCGGCCTGGAGCGCCTTGCCGGCCAGGTCCGTGCGCCGGCGCCCGAAGACCTGCGCTGCCTTCTCGTTGATGTAGATGATGCGCCCGTCCTTGTCGAGGGCGAGGAGGCCGTCGCTGATCCGCTCCAAAATCGCCGCCATGCCGTCGGGCGCGGCGGGAAGAATGCCGGAAGAGGGGCTGTCAGGGCGATCAGCAGCAGTAGACATGGGGTGGCTTTCGCGGTGACGAGGAATCTTTACCGCCGGTCGGCGCTTTTGTATTCTACCATGCTTTTGCTTGCGCCGCAAGCCGAAGGCTGCTCCCGATCCGCCGGCCCGACCGTTTTTGGATTGTGCTCGTCATTAATTGCGAACATATGTTCTTTTTATGGTATAATGGAATCATGGAGGGCGGAAAGCAGGCTCAACGTGTGGCGGAGCAAACAGCGGCGCGGCGCAAGCGCGCAGGATCGTCTGAAGATGGCGGAGACCTTGTGGGGATGGCGGCCTCACGAGACGCAGCGGGAGTTGTTTTGTTCGGAGGCTTCGGTGCGGGTGGCCGCCTGCGGGCGGCGCTGGGGGAAGACCGAATGCCTGAGCGTGGACATCGCGACATTGGCCCTGGCCGAGCCTGCCTGCCGGCAGCTCGTCATCGCGCCGACTGAGGCGCAGGCGCGGCTGCTGGGCGGGGCGATGCAGGACCGGATGGAGACGGTCTTTGCCAAGGGCGACCCCGAGGGGAAAGGGCGGACGCTGGCTGTCCGCGCCCGTCCGCACCTGACCCTCACGATCACGGTGCCGGGCAGCGGGGCGAAAGCGTCTGAAATCCTGTGCCGGACGGCGGGGCGCGACGGGCGCAACCTGCGCGGGCTGTGGGCGCATCGGATCATCGTGGACGAGGCCGCGTATGTCCCGGACCGTGTTCTGTGCGAAGTTCTGCCGCCGATGCTGGCCGACAAGGGCGGCGAGTTCCTCCTGGCCTCCTCGCCCAGCGGCCGCCGCTCGGCCTTTTACCGGCTGTACGCACTGGGCGCCTCCCCATCCCCAGCGGGCGGGGGCGGCGTCTGCTACCAAAGTTTCCAGTGTCCGACGGCGGACAACGGGCATCTCGACAAGGCGTGGCTCGGGTCGCAGCGGGACGAAATGGGCGGCCTGCTGTACGCGCAGGAGTTCGAGGCGAAATTCATTGACGACTTCGGCATGGTTTTCCGCGAGGAGGACATTGACGCCGCCGTCACCGACCTGCCGGGTGTCGCGCTGAACAAAGAGCGCACGGGGATCGAGTCCGCGCCCTCACCGGACGGCTGCTACGTCGTCGGCATTGACTGGGGGCGCAAATGGGATTACACCGTCGTGGCCGTCCTCGATGCTGACCGGCACCCGTTCCGGCTGGTCCACCTGAGCCGGTGGCGGGCGACGGGCTGGAACACGCAGGCGGCGGACGCCGCCGGGATCATCGCCCGGTTCCGGCCTCGGCGCGTCCTGGCCGACGGCACCAGCCTCGGCGACCCGATTGCCGACATGCTGGACCGGGAGATCGGACTGAAAATCGCCTCCGGCACTTCTCGGCCAACAGTAGAACGATTCACGTTCAGCGCGGAAAGCAAGCAGTCGCTGATTGACGGGCTGAACGTCGGCCTGTCCGCACGGACGATCCTCTTCCCGCCGCTCGCCGCCCTCGTCCACGAGCTGAAGAATTTCGAGTACGCTTCGGGTGGGCCGGGGCGTTTGAAGATGGCCGCGCGGGGCAGTGGCCACGACGACTGCGTGATCGCCCTGGCCCTCGCCCTGCGCTGCGCGCCCGACCCCGCCGCCCGGTCGGCAGGGCTGGGCATCCTGCTCGGCTCGTCGCTGGGGCGCGGGGAGCGGGAAGAGTGGTTGTGACTGCCCCCTCCCCTTAGCCCCGCAAGCGGGAGAGGGGAATAAGAGCAGGATAAGGATGGGGCACTTTCTTTTCCTTTGTTTTTCCTGCTCCCCTCTCCCGCTTGCGAAGGCTTTATTGGGGGGAGGGGGCCGAGAGGCCGGGGGCTTCTCTCATGCCCAGCGGCCTCCCGAAACAATCCGGCAACAGAAACCGGGTATTCTAAGATTTCTCCGGCATTGTCGCCTTTCTCTTGATTTCCCCTTATTCATTTGCTTTATCATCTACCAGCAAAATCGCGCCAGTGCGCGAAACTTGGTGTATAATCGGTGTCGGTACGTCCGGCAGCCAGTAGACACTCGCGCCTCATCATCCACAACAAGGGGCGGAGCATTGAAAGGGAGACACAGCATGAAATCGTTCCGTAACAGAGGCCGCACCACCCGGATAATCGGCCCCGCCGTCGCCCTGCTGATCGGCAGCGGGCTGGCCGTGGGCGTGGCGCCGCCCGCGCAGGCTCAGGCGGCTCCGTTCCTGGACACCCCCACCAACCACTGGGCCTACCAAGCCGTCCAAGACCTCGCCAAAAAAGGCATCCTCATCGGATACCCCGACGCACCCTTC